>Ga0315293_10000027_pt1 | contig 132305 bp, 135 predicted proteins | sample YL17G13_20_MG_FD_203071 | JGI IMG/M metagenome (GOLD analysis project Ga0315293, IMG submission 203071) | Sediment microbial communities from Yellowstone Lake, YNP, Wyoming, USA - YL17G13_20 | ecosystem: Environmental > Aquatic > Freshwater > Lake > Sediment | place: USA: Wyoming | collected...
AAGCACCGATTCGAAGGTCCCTATGTAGTTATCTACCGAGCGTGGGGAATGATATGTCATCTGTGAGATCTGTTTCACATCATAACCTTGAAGGTGAAGGCCGACTATTATGTCCTTGTGCGTCATGTTTCTACCCGAATCAAGTATCGTCCCTGGGGTGGGCACGATGATGTTGTGCTCCTTCTGGAAGCTCCTTATGAGCTCCGATACCCTCGCTGAACTTAGGTGGAACACCCACTGCAGCTCCATCAAGGTTAGAAGACCGTTCTGTCGGTAGGCCTCGAAACAGGCCCTAACTATGCGCTTTTTTAGAAGTTCGAGGTAGCCATGAACGTCACGGGGACAGTTTTCTAACTCCTCCTTCGTCCACACGCTGATGCAGACCGGCGCAAGCCGGCGGAACTTGGTCCGAGTCTCCTCGGACACATGGGCGTTCACGTGAGTTATGATCATCGGCATCTGGCCACTTTGGAGCGCTGTTATCCTCGGGCAACAGACGTTTCTTAGGGTTATGACCTCCTCGACGAGCTCTCTTGAGACCCTCCTGCCAAGTCCGGCTTCCTGGGAGACGAATTCGATGAGCTCCCTCACCACAAACGCAGGCGCTGAGACATCGGGGTTTCCCAGTCTTGCCGTTGGCATTTCAGGCTTTATCTTCTCGATGAACTCGCGAATGGGATCGTCTTTATCGAAAAAGACATCACCCACGCGTATCTCGTCCTCATACCTTCCCTGGTGCTTTGCCCTTACAAGCGACCACGGATCGATGATGGAAAGGAGGTCTTCTTTAGTTGCCCGTGGAAATGCCTTTCGATAACGTTTCAGGCACTCTTGTACTACAATCTCTCTTGAGGAGGAGAAGTCATCACCGCAGTAAATGGGGTTAAGGTATTCAGGCTTAAAGAGCGGGAGCATTACATCTTTTCTGCCTACCCTCACATAAAGCTCGAATGGCCTTACCCTCTTAATCCCAAGCTCGCATTCAACCTTATCCATCCTCCTGTTAATCTCGGAGATGATGAGACAGGCTATCCGGGATTCCTTGCCAAAGTCGTACTTTCTTGCAAGGTAATTTAGCTGGTAGTTTTCAAGCGTCCTTTCAGTCAGGGGGCGATAAAGCTCCCTCTTGTTCATAATACGCCGCCCCCCTTTTTGCCCTGGTGAGCTATGAATACTTTGCTTAGGTGATGCAGCCTGAATGCATACTCCGGACCTGAGTATTCTCGCAGAAGCTCCAGATAAGTGTTGACGAGCTTCATCGAGCGCCCGGTGACCCGCCTGATGAGGGGAGCAGGCATACCTTTCTCAGAAAGCGCCTTCACGGTGGCCAACTCTCTGATGTAGTTCTCTATTGCCTCGTACGAATGACCGGTCCTGGCGGCGATCTCGGTCTCGGTGTACATCTGCAGGTAAAGCTCGATTATCTTCCTACGGTGTGTCACCCCTCTGCCCATGTCGCGCTCCGCACCTCGCAGCGGCACCGCAACATCTGGGTTTTTCTGGATTATACCCCGTATGGCCTCGGTATGAATGCCCAGGAGGTAGCTTAAGTCCGCGTAGGTGAGGTATCCCCCGGAACTCTTTGCCTGCACCGCATAACGCAGGGCTTTCTTGAGCTTGAGTTCACTCAGTCTGTTCGGGTCCCCTTTTGGGACATCGTCCGCAGAGAAAAAGGTGATCCGCGAGGGGATAAGCCTGCACTCTTCGATGGGCTTGCCCGCAGGTTCATCCGAGGATACCGCCCAGTAGATGGCATCTCCATCAGGACGATCCTCGGATATCGCCCCCGCTATCTCCTCAAGAATCCCTTTCACCGCCCTTACCTTGATCGGGGAGAACCCGAAATCCGAAACTAACTCTGCCCGGAACTCCTCCCAGGTGCCAAGCCTCCCGCCCTCTGGATAATCCTCCCAGGGCAGTGTTCTTGCATTACACCATAGCTTTGACCATTCCGCCTCCTCCGGATCGTCAAGATCGAAATCCCCCTTGGAAGCCTTGAAGGCAAATCGTCTCAGCACCTCTAAGAGCCGTTCTCGCGACATGGCAACCTCACGCCTGATCATCACCAGCGGCACCCCCTCTATGTGCTTGGCCAATGCCCAGGTGGAGCGAAGAACGCCTGCCCGATCTTCACGGGAGGCTCCTGCCACCGGGGCAAGGATCCCCTTCTGCCTCAACTTCCCAAGCCTCATCCTTAAAGAGGTAGGCGTGATGTTGCATATGAGCGAAAGCATCTTTGCGCTCAACAGAGCACCTTGCAAGTACGCCTCCTCAGCCAAACGCAGAATACAACTCTGTTGCATCTTGGATAGCCCGAATTCAAGCTCCAACTCCAAATCCTCCACAGCGAAAGGGGTGAGCTCTACTTTCTTTAAGCCCGTCTTCTTGCGACCATATGCACAGTGTGCCTCGACAAGTATCTGGTTCGGGCCCCGCGCCCCAGGCTGGGAGAAGAGGTATCTGCTCATGCGCGCAGAAAGAAGCCGCGATTCGGTCTCGCTCATTCCCAGTTCCGAGGAAAGTATCGCCGCAATCTGGTTGTCCAATGTTTTCTTCTTTGCCGAATCAACCATGTATTTCAGCCGCTGCCGATATTCTTTCTCCCTGCCCATTAGATCATCTCCCCCTAAGAAAGACCGAAACAGAAAAGGCGCTCCTTGATTAATAGCGCCGGAAACTCCGAAAGTATCCCTTCCCCTGAAACTGCGCGCCAATATCTTCTATATCCTCGATAACGAACTTCGCATTACGAAGGCGTTTGTAGCTCCTGGCGATCTCACAGGTCGCCTCGAACTTTCGCTCATCGTAGGGCCCGAGCCACGAGATCTCCCGTTGTCTTATGCTCCCTCCGTCCCTGTAAGTTTCGATCAAACGCATGTATCTCCTGCCATTCGAATGAGCTACCCTCACAAACATGGCGTCTTATACCATCATATCACGGTAGGATAAGATTATTTTATAAGTCAGATTGGGACAGTTCTTCTACACCGTAACCATAAAGTACACTGTTAGATCGAGGTGTGAAAATAGACAAAATGTACCAATACAACTTTGCCGACAATATGGATTTTGCTAATTTAGAGAACTAGGGTGAGTCCAAGGAAATTACTAAAAAATCATTTTTGGAAGCATAGCTTTTCCACATTAATGAAATTACCTGGGGATTTTATACAATTGCTACTTCTTGCTTTGGGTGGGTGCTTGCACCGGTTCAAGCAAGATTTTTTGTAAACTCCGCATTATTCAAAATCAATCTAATATTCAGCAAGAGTTAATATTTGTAGTTTTCTTTTAGGTTGTTGTGTGATATTATTGTGCAAATATTTCAATAATAATTTGCAAAATTTTCCATATGGAATATCAGAAGATAAATTACGATCAATTTAAACGGAACAATTTGAATAAAAACCTATTCATTTTACCCGTTGGGTCTTTAGAGGTTCATGGTACTAAAATGCCATATGGAACGGATACTTACATTGCTCTTGCCTTCTCAAAACAGATTGCTGAAAGAACTGAAGGAATCATATTGCCCCCGGTTTCATACACCTTTTCAGGGAAAACAAAAGGACTGCTGGGAACAATAAATGTTGATATAGAATCGGTGACAATATACATTTGTTCCATTCTTCGATCGCTTAATCAAAATGGATTTAAAAAAGTAGTTTTAGTTAGCATTCATAAGGAAAATGAGTTAGCTATAATGAGGGCCATAACAGATATATATGAGGAGACAGGGGCGGTATATATTTATATAGATCCATATCATGTTTTAAATCAGGATGAGGAAAAGGAAATATTTGGAGTTGTTGACAATAGTTTAAAGGAAGAATGTATCCTTTTGGGTTCCCTTGAATTACTTGGGTTGGGAGATCTGGCCAAACAGTCAGGCTATGATCGTGATTCAACTGGTACCAAGAATACTTATTTAACTAAGCTTCTGAAAATCGGATATCTTAAGTATAGATATGATGATGTTGAGGAACATGTGCCAGCAAGAAAAGATGCAAATGCTGCTATGGGGATAGAATTTATCAAAAAAGCAACTGAAGGGATAGTAGATGGTCTTGGGCACTATTCCAAATATTTAAGGGATTTAGGGATTGAATAATGAGTACAAAAAAGTTGGGTGTTGCGATCCTGGGCTGTGGGAAGGCGGGAAGGTATCATGCATACTGGTATTTGAAAAATCCCTATTGTAAATTGATTGGTTTTTATAACCGCACTCCATCAAAAGCCAAAGAACTAGCATCAAGACATGGTGCAAAAGTTTATGAAAAGTGGGAGGAGTTGGTAGCAGAGTCCTCGGTCGATGTTGTCAGTCTTTGCACCCCAGCCTTTCAACACGCAGAGCAGGCCATTTTTGCACTTAATAATAAAAAACATGTACTTTGCGAGAAACCCATGGCAAGTAACTTGGAAGAGTGCGGTAAGATGATAGAGGCCTCAAAAAAAAGTGGTAAATTGCTTGGATTGTTCTTCAACATGAGATTTAACCCCGTGATACTTGCAGTAAACGATAACATTGAGAGAATTGGAAGAATTTTCAGCGTGGATATGAGCTTTCCTTTTAATAGAAAGGTGCTGGGCTGGCGAGGGGAATCAGACAGCAAAACTGGAGTTTTGATGGAGAATGGAACGCATGCAGTAGACCTGGCAATTACCTGGCTTGGTGATGTAGAAAGAGTGAGTGCAGAAGTTTCTCGGTTCAAGGAGAGCAGTGAATGCGATGATCACATCTTTGCAATCTGCAGGTTCAAGAATGGAGCCATCGGTAAGTTTTATGCTAGCTATAATGATCCTAGTTTTTACGATGAGCAGGTTGAGGGATTATTTGGCCAGATAGTTGGTGAGAGTGGAAAGATATGTTTTCTGTTAAATTCTTATGACCCGAATAGAAATAGAGCTTTCGTGATCTTAGATGGTGAAGAACAGGAGTTAAAGATTGACCGACCTGCGGAGAACGATGAAGTTTATCCAGGCCATATGGATAGCTTTAAGAAGTTGATAGATGGATTTGTCGATTGCGTAATTGATAATAGACGAATCAGTCCATCTGGCGAGGATGGTATGAAGACGATTAAGTTTGTCGAAGATGCTTTTAAATCTTCGGGCTGGATCAGGCAATAACTGGAACAGGCAATATTATGGATGGACAATGAGAGCACTTTTATTCACTGATGTCGCTAAATCTCAAATTACTGAAGTCAAGAAACCGGCTATAAATGATGATGAGGTACTTGTCAGGGTTAGATCATGTGCCATATGTGGGACGGATATAAAGCTTGATAGTGGAGCAAGCACCAAGTTAGCCAAGCATGGGATAAAAAATATGCCTCTTCCCCGTATCACTGGACATGAAGTTGCAGGAGACATTGTTGAAGTTGGAAAGAATATAATCGATTTTAAGGTTGGCGATAGAGTCAATGTTTCTCCTACATTATCCTGTCTACAATGCTCTTTTTGTCTGTCTGGTCATAATGAAGTATGTGATAACAAGCTAACAATTGGGTTTGATTTTGATGGTGGATTTGCTGAATTCTTAAAAGTCCCCGCTGTTGCCTTGAAGGCAGGATGTATGCATAAGATTGCTGATGAATTGAGCTATGATGAGGCAACTTTTACAGAGCCACTGGCAGTTGTTATAAATAGTCAGGAAAGGTCAAGGATTGAGCCTGGATGCTCTGTTTTAATAATAGGCGCTGGCCCGATCGGCATTCTCCAGCTTCAAGTTGCCAGGATAAATAAAGCATCCAGGGTAATAATTTCCGAGATTTCAGGGGAGAGGCTCGATTTTGCTAAAAGATTCGGTCCGGATGTTACTATTAATCCTGCTAAAGAGGATTTCACTGGCAAAGTTCTAAGCGCGACAAGAGAAGATGGAGTAGATGTGGTCTTAATATGCGCCTCGGCTAAGCCCATGTTTTCAGAATGCCTGAAAGTTACCAGAAAACTTGGCAGGATAAACTATTTTGCGGGGTTGTCCAAACAGGATTCCATAGTTAACATTGATGCTAACCTTGTTCACTATAATGAGATCGAGATAACTGGGACCAGCGACTCAACTCCTTCTCAAAATAGGATGGCGATGGAACTTTTAAACTCCCAAAAAGTAGTAGTAAGGGAACTGATAACGCATAGATTTTCCTTAGATGAGTATTTCGATGGACTTGCAGTCGCAAAATCGGGCGAGGCCATGAAAGTTATTATCAACCCTTAGAGCAACCCTTAGAATATCGGAGAATGGCCTATTTTCTATAGTAAGAGGAGAGAAAGATGATTAAGAACAAGATGATGGCACTGGTGCTGCATGCTCCTGGAGATTTAAGATATGAAGAGGTTGACGTTCCTAAAATAGGACCCAGTGATGTCCTGGTGCAAGTAGAGGCCTGTGCTGTGTGCGGTTCAGATCCTTACAGGATAATGGTTTCGGGTACATACAGGTATCCCACCATTCCGGGGCATGAGTCTGCTGGAGAGATTGTGGAAGCTGGTGAATGCGTGGAAAATGTGAAGGTTGGTGACAGAGTTTCAATTGCTGCAATAATTCCGTGCATGAAGTGCGACTGGTGCTATATGGGCGAATATACGATTTGCGATAACTATGACTTCATCGGATCGCGCAGTGATGGTGCATATGCTGAGTTTGTAAAAGCTCCATCCAGAAACTGTTTTATAATGCCCGAGGTTTTAAGTTTTGAAGAAGCTGCCTGCATTGATCCAATCTGTGTTGCTTTGCATGGAATAAGGCAAGCTGGAGGCATAGATGTGGGTGATGATGTTGCGGTGCTTGGGATGGGACCGATAGGGCTTTATGCGATCCAGTGGGCAAAAATATTTGGCGCAAGGCAGATTTACGCAGTTGACCTCTTGCGGGAGAAGCTTGAACTGGCAAAGGAACTAGGTGCAGATGTTTTAATAGATGCATCAGAACAGGATGTAGTTAAAACCGTACTTGATATGACGAACAAACAGGGTGTTGAATTAGTGATGGAGACTGCTGGCTCTTCAAAGACTCAGCTCATGACAATTCAGATTGTAAAAAAACTTGGGAATGTTGTTCTTATAGGCACATCACACAGTGACATCCTATTCGAAGATAAGATATTTACACAGATATATAGAAAAGAGTGCAGGTTAATGGGTTCAATTAATTACAGATTTGTCCCGCCTCATAATGAGTGGGTTCTATCGCAGGATTATATAGTGGACGGAAGGTTCAAAGTAAAACCGATTATTTCACATAAGTTTAAGTTTTCTGAAGGTCCAAAGATGTTCAAAAAACTTTATAACAGAGAATTTCTATTTAATAAGGTAATTTTTGTACCGGATAAATAATGAAGCATCAAAAGTGAAAGAAAGGATATAGAAATGCCGTTTCTTGGGAAACAGGTCAGGCTAAACAGGTTATTTAACCAGAAGAGTGGGAAAATACTTGTCATAGCTCTAGATCATGCCGTTGGTTGGGGCGTAATAAAAGGTATCGATGAGATCGAAAAAACACTGGAACTAATGGTGAAATCAAAGCCAGATGCTATAACGATGCAGAAGGGAATTATTGAAAAACTCTATGAACCACATGCTGGGAAGATCCCCTTCATCATGAAATGTACAACATTTGCTCCATTTCATCCTGTATTTGATGCGCAAGTTGGATATGTTGAGGAAGCCATAAGACTTGGTGCGGATGCAATTGCTGTCGGCTGCACGGTCTGCGGTGATGACCAGAGGGAGCTACTTCATCAATTGGGAATAGTAACGCGAGAGGCAGCAGCAGTTGGTTTGCCTGTGGTTTCGCATATTTACCCTAAAGGAAACCTGATAAAAGAAGATGAAAAGTATCAGGCAAAGTATGTTTCCTATGCTGCCCGTGCTGCTGCTGAGTTAGGTGTTGACATCATAAAGACTTTTTATACCGGCGATCCCAAAAGTTATGCAGAAGTGATAAAAGCCTGTCCAGGCAAGGTCGTTGTATCGGGTGGCCCCAAATTACCAACCCTAAAAGATGTCTTGAGAATGACAAGAGATGCCATCGACACTGGCGCAGCTGGAGTTACTTACGGTAGAAACGTCTGGCAGGATGAGGATCCGATAAAAGTAGTTGAAGCGCTTAAATCGATTATCCATGAGGGAAAATCAGTTGAAGATGCGCTTGCTCTCGTTGGGCGCAATCGATAAGGGAGATTAAGCGATAGATTTTTGATTGAGATTGAAATGAAAAAAGGGAAGGACAAGCGCCCAATTATAGCCATAACGATGGGAGATCCTGCTGGGATTGGTCCCGAGATAATTATAAAGGCATTATCGGATCCAGATTTCTACGATAGAAGCAGACCAGTAGTTATAGGCATCCCCAAATATTTAAATCAAGCGAAGGAGGTAATTAACTCGAAGCTTAAGATTACAAACATTAGTGATATAGGGGAAGCACGATTTGAATTTGGCAGTATTGATGTGCTCAAATTAGAGGATGATCAGTATAATGGTATTCTGCCCGGCCAGTTAAATGAGAAAGCTGGGAAGGCTTCAATTGAGGCAATTAAAAAGGCTGTTGATCTGATTTTAAATGGTTTTGCTCATGCCACTGTTTCCGCACCAGCAAATAAGGAATCCATGAAATTAGCAGGGTGTAAGTTTCCTGGTCAAACTGAACTACTTGCTGACCTTACGGGCGCGAAGAGTGTAACTACACTAATCATGATTGGTAACGTCCGTATTTTTCAGGTCACAACGCATGTTTCACTTAAAAGAGCAATAGAGATGATTAATAAAACCAGGGTGCTTGAAACAATTCAGTTTGCTGATAGGTGTCTTAAGGAAATGGGCATTGAATCACCGAGAATATCCATAGCTGGGCTCAATCCACATGCTGGTGAAAATGGCTTATTTGGTGATGAAGAGGTTAGGGAGATCGCCCCAGCTATTGAAGAAGCGAAGAAATTGGGGATAGCAGCTTTTGGGCCATTTCCTTGCGACAGCCTTTTTATAAGAAACAGGGATGGTGAGTTTGATGCGATATGTACGATGTATCATGATCAGGCTTCAATCGCGATGAAGTTGCTTGGCACACCATCTACCATGGCAGTTGGTCTTCCAATAATCAGGACATCTGTAGGGCATGGAACAGCATTTGATATAGCATATAAGGGAATGGCCGATGCGTCTGTTTTTAAGCAGGCATTAAACACTGCAATTTCAGCAGCTAAGAAGAAATATTTTCAGGAAGATAAATGAACCAGTATTTTTTTCATAAGAATTTCAAAGATTTGTACATCGAGGTGGTAAGTTGAGTTTAATGGGTATCGATGTTGGGACATCTGGTTGCAAGGCTGTTGCTTTTAATGAAGATGGAGAAGTGCTGGCTATTGGGTATCAGGAATATTTTTTACTCCACAGAAAGCCGGGCTGGTCGGAACTTGATGCCTCTGTAGTTTTAGAAAAAATAAAGAAAGTGATCAAAGATGTTGTAGAAAATACCAGAAATGATTCTGTGGAAGCGTTTGCAGTATCCTGTCAGGGCGAAGCTGTCATGCCAATTAATAAGCACGGTGAGCTGCTTTATAACGCTGTTGTTACCTTCGATAGCCGAACACAGGAACAGTATGAATGGTGGCTTCAAAACCATGATCCAAGAAAAATATTTAATATAACCGGGATGCCTTTAAACCCAATGTATTCCTTGAATAAAATAATGTGGTTTAAAAAGCATGAACCAGATATATATAATGAAGCCTGGAAGTTTCCCTGCTTTGAGGATTTTGTCCTCTTTAGCCTGTGTCAGGATGCTGCGATCGATTATTCTCTAGCAGCAAGAACAATGGCATTTGATGTGATAAATAAGTGCTGGTCTGAGGAAATGATCAACGATGCTGACATTAGTCCTGATGTGTTCTTTCCAGTGATTCCATCAGGGCAGGTTATTGGCAGGATTAGACCTGAGGTCGCAAGGGAATTAGGTTTAAATAAAAGTGTTGTGGGTGTGACTGGCGGCCACGATCAACCGTGCGGGGCGCTGGGTGCGGGGATTATTTCCGAGGGATTTGCGATGAATGCAACTGGTACCTCTGATGTAATTACCCCAGCCTTCAGGAAACCGATACTTTCTGATGCCATGCTAAAAAATAACTTCCCATGTTACCCTCATGTCGTTCCAGATATGTATATAACAATTACTTTTAATTTAACAGGAGGTCTTTTATTAAAGTGGTATCGCGATACTTTTGCTTATGAGGAAAAAGGGATTGCGCAGAGTGAGAGTCGGGATGTATATGATGTGATCATCGAGAGGGCGGATAAAAAACCCGTGGATGTTTTTATATTACCTCATTTCGTGGGCAGCGGAACTCCCTATCTTGACAGTAAATCGAGGGGTGTCGTAGTCGGTCTCACGCTTGAAACAAATAAAAATACAATTGCCAAGGCAGTATTGGACAGTAACTGTTATGACCTCAGATTGAACCTCGAAAGATTGGCGGAGGTTGGAATCCAGGTAAACAGGATTAGAGTCATAGGTGGTGGTGCAAAATCTGAATACTGGATGAGGCTAAAGTCTGAAATACTTGGATTGCCGGTGGAAAGCCTCCACACCAATGAGGCTGCTTCTCTGGGTGATGCAATTCTAGCAGGTGTAGCCATAGGTAAGTACGCTGATTGCAGTGAGGGAGTGAAAAGGAGTGTAAGAGTTAAACAGGAGATTGTGCCAAATTTTGAAAATAAAAAAGAGTTTGACGAGAGGTTTAAAATATATAAAACTATTTACGATTCAACTGCTGAAATAAGTCACAAAATATTTGAGTTAAGTAAATAAGGGGAAATGGTTTCAGGAGGAGAGATGGAGAAGTTACCATGGCCAATTTCGGTTGGGATCTGGTTTGTTGAGAGCAAAGGTGGTGACCGATTTACTTCTGCATACAAAGTAGGCATACCCATTGAGAAGAGGATAGAGTTAGTCGCTGGGATAGAGGGCGTTAAGGGTGTGGAGATGCATTACCCTTATGAGGTCGATGAGAAGAATTTTGATAAGATAAGAAAGCTTTGTAAAGAACTCGGATTAAAAATAGTTTTGATCACACCAGGTCTTTTTAATGAAACCATGTTTAAGGATGGGGCGCTTTCTTCTAAAAATCCAGCCACAAGAAAATATGCAAAAGAGCGGATTATTACAGCGATGGAGATGAATGAGGAACTCAACAAAAATGGTGAGGGTGGCTATTTCACCATCTTCTGGCCTGCAGCAGACGGATCAACCTATCCTTTTGACTCATATCATGTCGAAAAGAGAAAGTGGATAAGGGAAGGTCTTATTGAATGTTTACAAAGAACCAAATCCTGTCCAATAGTTATTGAACATAAGCCATCGGATCCAGCCGCAAAGACGTATTTCGGCACAACGGGGGAGGCAATTCTCTTAGTAAGAGATCTGAGAAGAGCAATTGATGATGAAAAAAGGGCTGGCGTAAATCCGGAGATGGCACATCTACTTATGGCTGATGCAAGCCTTGGTTATGATATCAGTTACCTCCTGGAAGAGAACATGCTTTTCCATACTCACTGGAACACATGCCGCAGAAGAGGGGCGGATACTGATATGCTGGTTGGATCTGACAACTGGAATGAGACCGCTGAGGTATTTTTCTGGCTGATTGAATATAAATATGATAGATGGTTGGGACTTGATTTATTACCGAAGAGCGAGGATACCAAGAAAGCAATTGAGGTCAACAATCGTGCAATGACAGTTATGTACAATGAAGTCAAAGCAATTCATGAAAGTTTGAAGGAAAATATGCGTAGCCTGAATATCGACATCACCGCCACGCTTAACTTGCTTCTTGATCAAAGAGGAAAATGATTGAGGGTAAGGAGAAGCTTCAACAACTCTACGAAATAGCCAAGCTTTATTACGAGGAGAAGTTGAGCCAGGACGATATTGCAAGAATATTTAAGGTCTCCCGAGCTACTGTTTCGCGTAGCCTTGCTGAAGCTGAGGAGAAGAACATCGTTCAGATAAAAGTTGTTGACCTGCTTGGCTCAAGTAAGAAGACCGCCCAGGAAATTGAAAAAAAGTATGGTCTTAAAAAAGTCATTGTTGCGCATGCTCCCTATGAAAGTTCTGAAATAGTAAAGAGGAACATTGGAAGGGAAGCTGCTAAGTATATAGTTGATCTGGTGCGCGAAAAACAATCAATCGGGATTGCATGGGGAACGACGCTGCTTGAGATGATAAAATCCTTGCACCCAAAGCAAATTGAGAGCTTAAGTGTTGTAGAGCTAATTGGTAGCACAGGACATATATCAACTGAATTCACTGCATCGGAGCTTGCAAGACGATTTGCTGAAAATTTTGGTGCGAAGAGGTTTTTCCTGCAGTCACCAGCTCTTGTAAGCAGAATTGATCTCAAGAACTCACTGATTTCAGAGAAAAATATTCGTGAAGTAATGGAGATGGGTAAGAGGGTTGATGTTGCTATTGTAGGGATTGGTGCAATTGACTATAACTCTCCTGTTTATCGTGCTCTTAATTTATCGCAAAAAGATATGAATGAAATTCTAGCTACAGATGCAGTAGGGGATATCTGTTTCAGATTTTTTGATATTGACGGTAATAAGTGCAAATTATCCTTTGATGAGAGATTAATTGGAATTGATCTGGATGACTTTAAGAAGATCGGACTCAGGATAGGCGTAGCAGGCGGCGAGAATAAAGTGGAATCAATAAGAGGCGCCATTAGTAACTTAATTATAAATGTGCTGGTAACGGATAGATTTACTGCGAATGAATTGCTTTAAGAAGAAATAACAGATCTTGAAAGAATATAAATACTTTACCTATATAATGGCGTTGTTTGTTGCCATTTTGATCATATCAAATGTGGCTTCTACCAAGATACTGCAACTTGGATTTTTTACATTTGATGGGGGTACTATCCTATTCCCCTTATCATATATTTTCGGGGATATACTGACAGAAGTTTACGGTTACTCAAGGGCACGAAGAGTTATCTGGACAGGCTTTTTCTGTACAGCATTAGCGGCATTTGTGTTTTATGTTGTTCAGATCCTTCCTCCGGCAAAGGGCTGGGAAAACCAGGAAGCCTACGTAAAAATCTTAGGGCTTACCCCCAGGATAGTTGCCGCGAGCCTTATAGCGTATTTTGCAGGAGAATTTTCGAACTCTTTCACGCTTGCAAAGATGAAAATTTTTACCAAGGGAAAGTGGCTTTGGACGAGAACCATAGGCTCAACCTTAGTCGGTGAGCTTGTAGATACGCTATTTTTTATCACCATTGCCTTTTTAGGCGCTTTTGATTTAAGGCTTCTGCTGGCAGTGTTTATTTCAAATTATGTGTTTAAGGTTGGAGTGGAGGTTTTAGCGACACCAATTACATATGCAGTGGTCAGATTTTTAAAAAGATCAGAAGGGATTGACCACTACGACTATAAGACAAGGTTCAACCCATTTCATGTAAAATTCTAAACACTATAATCACATCTCCAGGTTATATCCAAATTATATATTCGTGCAGTGGTTTTTGAAGTTATCAGACTGTATCATGATTTTAAGCTTCTTCTAAATTCACGGCGTCACCTGGACTTTCATCGGGTCACCAGAACGTTCTTTAAGGGTTACGATTGCCTTACCGGTCTCTTCCAGGGTACAGTAGTCCGATACAAGCGCCTCCACGTTTAAGAGACCTTCGGATATCGCGCGAATTGCTGCTGGCCAGGTGAGCGGTGCAAGCCATGCGCTTCTTATCTCTTTGTCCATGGTATGGAAGCTAAGGGCGGGGATTTTTATGACGTCGCCCTCGTTGGGGAGGCCAAAGTGGACTATTATTGCGGCATTTCCAGTTATCTCGACCGCTTGCTCGAATGCCTCGTTTGAGCTGGTTGGCACTATTGCCCTGTCCGCCAGGTTTCCACCCGTGACTTCTAATATGGATTTTTTGATGTCAGGAGTGTAATAGGGCGATTTCTTGTCAAATATATTGTAGATGTAATCGGCACCCCATTTCTTTGCAATTTCCAGCCTGTAGTCGCGCGTTCCAATCATTGCTACTTTGCCAGCGCCGAGCGATTTGGCAAGCTGCACCATCATCAGCCCCATTGGGCCTGGGCCAGAAACTACGACGAACTGTCCGGGCTCTATCGCCAGTTTCTTCATTCCGTACATTGCGCATGCGAGCGGTTCGGTGAATGCTCCTGCAGCATAGCTTAAGTTGTCGGGAAGCTTGAACAGGCCTGTGTATCGTGAAAGACAATATTCGGCAAAACCGCCATTTGCTGTCACTCCGGGGACATAGAGGTTTGTGCAGAGATTTGTATGGCCACCGGCACATGCGTAGCACGCATTGCAATTCTGCACAGGGTTGACCACCACGCGGTCTCCCGGTTTGAAGAGGTTTAATGATTTCGGTATGGCTCCAGCCTCGACCACTTCACCAGTGAACTCGTGACCAAGGATTAACGGTCCTTTGCCTGTTGGTGTGCCTACTGGGCTTAAACCGTAATAGTAAGAGATGTCCGAACCGCAGATACCGACGTTTTTGACCCTTATGAGGACATCGGCATCTCCTACCTTGGGTATCGGTACCTCTTCGAGTTTCATATTCTCAGCATCGTAGAAGACCTGAGCTTTCATTGTTTCAGCCATAGCTCCCTCCTGCTAATTGTAATTGCCGTCCATCCGATTTGAGATCGGGGCGATTTGAAACTAATTAAGTTTATTATTTACCGTATTTCTTTATCAGATTATCCAGGAACTTCTTGTTTTCCGCAGTGACCTCCAGCGCGTTCGGCCAGAAGCAGAGATCAATTGGCCACCAATCGTCCGTGTAGCCAGCCGCAAGTATGGCCGGGATTACATCATCGAAGTTGATCACCCCTGTCCCAAGTGGTGCGTGGGTGCTGGTCTCGTTGTCGTGCAGAGTCCTGTCCGAGTCAATCAAATGTATATGGGCGATCTTGCCTGTGAGCATGTGCGCAAACTGAACGACCCCACCGGGCAATGTCTCTTTCTTGCCCATCTGGCGCGCACTCTCCACTGCGCATATGTGGGCATGACATGAGTCGAACAGTACTCCAAAGTTCGGATGATCGACGGCATATACCATTCTCACTACTTCGCTTGGTTTGTTGAAAAGGAAACCGGGCTCGAATTCCCATACTAACTTCACGCCCTCATTAGCGCATACTTCTGCTGCCCTGTGCCAGACCTGCGCAACCTTTTGAAAACACGTTTCGTAGTCCATTCCGCCTGGAATTTCAGTCGGCGGACTCACGGTATCGACCCTTAGCTTCGGGATGTCGAGATCGTGGCAGAAGTCCAGGTTCTTAAGGACGGCTTCAATGTACTCAGTGGGTTTGGTGGTAGCTGGAGCCGGGAACGGGGCTGCTAACCCTGAAACTTTTAAACCGTTGTTGTCCAGTAGCTTCTTGATCTCCAGCCTTTTTGCGCGCGTATTGTATTCGGCAGGGTCCATGTGCGGCGCGAATGCCGCCATTTCAATTCCATCAAAACCCAGCTCTTTCAGCTTGGCAGCAACGGTCGTCAGTGGGATCGGCTTGTCGGAATAACCTCCCCAGATGAAAGCCCAACCGCCAATCGATGTTTTCTTTGTCATTTGAATCTCCTTTCTAAAATTTAGCTCTCTAAAGTATCAATTGGAGCAATTCCCTAACCAGATTCATTTATACCTGGGTATTTTGGGGACATCCAGATTAATACCAGGACCAAAAAATTTGATTATCTGCATATCCCCGTTCCCAGTATTTTCAATAACATGAGGTTTGGTGGCTCTATCATGCGTAATCAGGAGTTCATCCATCCCAAAGTTACCAGCTTCAACCTCTTTGCCATCAAAACGACCTTTGCCCATCCACACCAGGACGCTGTAAACACCTTTTTCGATGCTCGTGAACCTCTGGTTTGGTTTTATAACCAGCTTTTTGCCGCTGAACTTGGTGGTGTTATAGTAGATCCAGTGTTCTTCACCACCGGGCTGTTTGGTTTCCTTGACAAGCACTGGAGGCATATGCCTGTTCTCAAAGAAGTACGGGTCGCCGCTGATCTCCCAGTTGATTTGATCAAGTATTATGCGTTCACCATATCTTTCCCTGTCCTCTCTTCGGACGTCCTTATACAACAGGTCTTTTGAGATTATCTTCCCAGCATTTAGTGCCTGTAGCATCGCAAATACGTCGGAGTCCTCCTGGAGTTCGATTGTGAGTGCTGTGCCTGGGGCGTGCAGGACTCCGACAGGAAGGTGGAATCCTTCGCCCGGCACAAGCAGGTAAGCTCTTGAATGTCTCAGGATCAGGTCGTCCTTCCATTCTACAAGGTAGGGTAGTAGCACATCGTACTTCTTCTGCTCTGTGATGTAGGGGTGGACTCCGAAAAATGTCTCGGGATGCGGGCCCACATCGACGTCCTCTGGGAAATAGTAAGCCTCCTCTTTTGAGTTCCTTCCGACCAGCGCTGCGTCCTTCTCCATCTGGTGGATGTGATAGGGAATTCTTGCAGCGAAATCATATATCTTTGCTAACCTACCAAGCCCTTTATGGGTCTTGGTATATTCCTTGCCTATTATCAGGTCGCCGGCAACTTCAACTGCTTCCCTTAAAGGCAGTGGTCTTTTGCAGTCGGGTGGCAAGCACTCCCTGGAGATATAGCTGAGGCCTTCATCTGGTGGGCTTATTGCATTGTCAGCTTTTGTGGTCGAGGCAAGCCAGCGCTCACATATATAACCCCTCTCGCCGACATTATATTCTTCCTCCTTAAGGCCGAGTCGCTTGCCAGGCGGTAGGAAGTCCCTGGCTACCCATGCTGGGTCCATTCTCAAGATGCCGTTATTATTCTCGATAGCTTTATCAACCCATCCGCGTATCTCACTTGCCATGCTTCGCCCTCCAGGTGAGTTTTTCAATTATATTTAGAAATATTAAACCAAAATATTATTTTTATACAATATGTTATTAGCTGAACGCTGTGTTTGAATTGGTTACCTTTGTTCTGCTTTAATATCACTTATAATCACCACAGATTGATCACGGATGTTTAATTTGAGGATTGCCTCAGAATTTAAGAACCTTAAGCTTCAATAACAAATCAATTTTATAAATATTATTGACAAATATAATTTATAAATGCAAAAATATATCATCAATCAAGGAGCAATTTGTGCACAGAGTAGGCAAACCAAAATTAATCAGGGAAATAAACAGAAAACTGGTACTAAAATTCTTGAGAGAGGAGCAGTCAATAACGAAGTCCAAGCTGTCCCACTACACAAGCATTTCCAAGCAAACGATAAACAACATAATTACATCCTTGATAAATGATGGGCTTGTAGTTGAGGCTGGATACGGTAATTCCACTGAGGAAGGGGGTAAGAAGCCTGTTATCCTGAAATTCAACCCAACGGCAAACTACATCATTGGTTCGATGATAGGATTGAACAAGACAAGGGCAATCCTCGCAGACCTAAATGCAGACACAATTGCTGAGAAGAGCATGGACACCAATACTCAAAGTGGTCATGAGAAGATCATCTCAAGAATGCTGGGTTTGTTTAATGAGCTGATAGAAGGGTCTGGCATCAATAAGAAAAAGTTGTTTGGCATTGGGATTGGCGTTCCAGGCATTGTAGATTTCAAGAAAGGCATCGTGAGGACGTTCCCGCATTTCCCTAGCTGGGACAATATACCACTTGGTGAGATTATAAAAGACGGGATAGGAGTGGAGGTCTTCATCAATAACGAAAACAGGATGAGGGCGTTTGGTGAAAAATGGTTTGGCCTTGCGAATAATGTAAGCAATTTCGTCACTATATTCACCGGGCCAGGTATAGGTGCCGGGGTCTTTATCAACGACAACGTGATCATGGGAAGCAACCTTCTTGCTGGGGAGATTGGTCATCTGAAACTTGCTGTGGATGGACCTCTGTGTGCGTGCGGGAACAGGGGGTGCTTTGAGGCTTTTGCTGGCACAACACGCATTACCCAGTTGGCACAGGAGAACTACAACAAAAATATATATAAAGACCAGCCATTGGCGAGGAGTCTTAAGGAAGATTTCAGGGAGATATCCACTGACGAGTTTTTTAAATATTTAAATGCGGGAGATAAGTTAGCCGGGTTCATCATGGATGAGATTGCGTACTGGTTTGGGATTGGCATTTCGGCTGTTGTCTCGGTATGCGATCCGGAAATGGTGATAATTCATGGCGAATATATGAAGGCACCTAACAGCTTTCTTGAAAAAGTTAAGGACGTAGCACAGAAAAATCTATTGCCCCATATTTCCAAGAATGTGGTCATCAAATATTCAAATCTTGGGAAAATGGCAGGATTGGTTGGTTCTGTGAGTGCTGTTCTCGAGATGATGCTTTAGAAAGATGGTAATATGTAATGCATGTTTATAAATTATTATGTATAATTATAGTTGATTGTATAAACAGATTTTATACAAGGGGAAGATATGAGGTCTGATCTGCTTTGTTTATTTTCAGGATTATGCTTCATCCTTGTGTTAAGCGACAATCTTCCACTTTATTGAGATAAATCTTTAAATGAAAGGAGGGAAAGAAATGAAACATGCTAAAATTAGTGCCTGGATTTCTATGGCGACGGTAGTCTTAATGGTACTTCCGCTTTTTGCTTCATGTGCCCCGGCTGCCCCAACTGAAACGGCAGCGGAGACTGCTGCGGAGACCGCAGCAGAGACTGCAGCAGAGACAACTGCTGAAACAGCGGCGCAGCAATTTGCAGGCCAGACGTTGACTATTCACTGGGCACAGTGGGATCCGGCCAACTTCTTACAGGAACTGAGCAAGGGCTTTGAGGCGGAAACCGGAGCAAAAGTAGCTGTTGAACAGACACCCTGGGCTGACTTCCAGAATAAGGTCATGGCTGGAATGGCTGCGCAGAGCGATGCCTGGGATATCGTTGTAGGTGATAGCCAGTGGCTCGGTGCTGGTGCTATCAACGGCTGGTACGTCGATCTTACGCAGTGGGTTAAGGATAATAAGGTCGATCAGACGATGACTGAGGCCACCATGATCGCATATGCTGAGTACCCGAAGGGATCCAAGCAGTACTGGGCTGTTCCCGTAGAAGGTGATGCGCTTGGGTTTGCTTACAGGAAAGACCTGTTTGAGGATCCAGCGAACAAGGAAGCCTTCAAGGCAAAATATGGGTACGATCTTGATGTGCCAAGAGACATGCAAGCATATCTGGATATATCCGAGTTCTTCTACAACCCAGACAAGAAGATGTATGGCGCTGCGCTCTATGGAGATAACGGTTACGACTCACTGGTTATGATCCTTGAATGGGCAATCTGGGCCTATGGCGGGGAGCTTGGAGATTATGCAACTTCTAAGGTTGAAGGCATCCTCAACAATGAAGGCGGTGTAATGGGTGCACAGTGGTATCGAGACATGTGGGCATTCCAGCCGCCGAACTACGAGAAGGCTTTCTTTAATGAAGCCAACGACGTTTTCAAGGCTGGAACGGTTCCGATAACCTCGAACTTCTTTGCGTTCTTCCCCGGGCTTGCGGACAAGACGCAGAACCAATTTGCTGATGTGACCGGGTTCTTTGCTGCACCACCGAATAAGGGATTTGATGGCAAGGAGAGACAGATATCAGCTCTTGGCGGCCAAGGTGCATCCGTAATCTCCTTCTCGAAGAAACAAGATCTTGCAAAGGCTTGGCTATCCTGGTTTATAAAACCTGAGACACAGGCAGCATGGGCTAAACTTGGTGGATTTACGTGTGACAAGGCGACACTTGAGAGCGATGCTTTCAAGACCGCAACACCGTTTAACCCAGCTTTTGCAACCACCATGGGAATAGTTAAGGACTTCTGGGCGGTTCCCGAGTATGCTGATTTGCTCACTTTAATGAGCGAGGAAGGCGGTAAATATGTTATTAATGGTCAGGGGACTGCAAAGACTTGTGTTGATAATATTGCCAAGAGGTGGACAGAGGTCTTCGATAAAGCTGGCTACTATAAGTAATTAACGTTGTTGATAGATCCCCCGATGAAGGTCGGGGGATCTATAATTAGATAAATTTAGAATGACGAGAATTGTGAGATGATTAACAAGTCCATATTGAACCCCTCGCTGGAGACTCCAATTCAACGAGGGTTAAGAGATGTAACAATAAAGAGGCTGTTCATTTTACCCACGATCATTTTATTGATTTTAATTAATATTTTCCCTTTGTTTTATTCTCTATTTCTTAGTTTTAACGATTATTCAGCACTTAAATCATTGCAGTGGGGAGTGAACCCGAAGTGGGTTGGGGGAAAGAACTACCTAGATGTCCTTACTGACCCAAACTGGTGGGAGAGCTTTGTGACCACTGCGAAATATGTCATATTAGCGGTTAGCGGAGAGATGATCGTTGGTTTTCTTCTTGCTCTGTTGTTGAACAGAGAATTTAAGGGTAAGGGTATTATAACCACATTAATTTTAATCCCAATGATGATGTCCCCGGTAATAGTCGGTCTGTTCTGGACGCTTATTTACAACGCCAATTGGGGCATATTTAACTATCTGCTTGGACTGGGGCAAACCAACTGGACGGGTGACCCCAAATTGAACCTTTATGCAATTGTGATCGTTGATGTCTGGCAATGGTCGCCTTTTGTGATGCTATTATCTTTGGCTGGTTTATCGGCAATCCCAAAATATCTATATGAAGCTGCTGAAATTGATAGGGCATCTGCATGGTTTAAGTTCTGGAAAATTACGTTTCCTCTGGTCAGTCCGCTTCTTCTGATTGCGCTCATCTTCAGGACAATGGAAGCGTTTAAAATATTTGACATTGCAATGGGCATCACGGGTGGCGGTAGCTCGGCACCGATGTTGCTTTCCATTGAACTGTATAAATTGTCCTTCGTTAGATGGTATACGGGCAGGTCATGCGCGGTTGCCTATATTATGCTGATATTAATTATTGCTATAAGCAGTATTTATATTAAATATCTGAATAAGGCTAGGGCTTAAGAGGGCTTATTTTGAAAGGAATAATATATGGCGATTAGGGAGAATACAAGAAAAAGAGTTGGCCTGATCATCTCCTTGATAATTGTACTGGCAATATTGATTATATACCTCATCCCTATTTACTGGGTTGTAGTGTCTTCAATAAAACCGATGACCGAGGTTCAGACCATCCCACCGAAATTATGGGGGTTCAAGCCGACAATATACAGTTATGTCAGGACTTTCACTGATCGAATGATATTGCCACCCGGTGAGAAGATACCGCCTCCAGAGGAGTTGGCCAAGCTTCACTGGTGGGAGCGAATGTCTTATGTCGATGGTAATATGAAGGTCCTTAAGGTCTCCGGTTTGCCTAGCAGGCTTTTGAACAGCGTGATAATTGGCATCATCAGCACTATTCTCGCAGTTACGCTGGGAACACTAACCGCATATGGTTTTTCTCGATTTAGGGTGGCAGGAGAAGGAGACTGGCTCTTCTTCATATTGAGCACGAGGATGCTGCCTGCAGTGGTGGTGATTATACCCTTATACCTGATGTTCAGGACATTGAAGCTGGCCGACACTCACCTGGGGTTAATACTGCTATATACCTGTTTTAATGTCTCTTTTGCAGTATGGCTTATGAAGGGGTTTATTGATGAAATTCCGAGGGAATATGAAGAGGCTGCACTTGTAGATGGTTACACCAGGTTTGAAGCTTTTAGAAAGATAGTTTTACCCCAGGCTTCAACAGGGATAGCAGCGACGGTCGTATTTTGCTTTATCACTGCATGGAACGAATATGCGTTTGCCTTGATAATGACGACCAAAAGGGCAGAGACAGCTCCGCCATTTATTCCAAGCCAGATTGGGGTTGGAGGGGTGGATTGGGGTGCCATTGCAGCATCGACTCTGATATTTCTCTTACCAGTTGTTATATTAACCGTATTTTTAAGGAGGCACCTCCTTAGGGGCATAACTTTTGGAGCTATAAGAAAGTAAGGAGGAAGACCTATGCACATATTAATTACATATATAGTAGTTGCTGTTTCCTTTATCGTAATTGCATTAATAGTATTCAGAAAGAAAAAATCTGGCCGAAGACGGATACTTGAGCCGATTTCATTGGGATTGATCATCCTCGGTATTGTTACTTTGTGTCAGCCCTGGAGCATTAAACTCTACGGCATCGGCTTTGGAATTCTATTAATGGGAACGTTTAGTTACATTTTTTCAAGTCACCTGAAAGCTGACTGATCATGGTTTTTTGTATTGGATTGAAGAATATAACAATTTTATAAGGGGTGGACTATGAAATTAGGAGTAATGGCAAACTGTTTTGCGGACAAACCTTTAGATGTTGCCTGTGACCTGGCTAAAGAAGCTGGCCTTCAAGCAATTGAGCTCGGCGTAGGTGGTTTCGTTGGCAAAGCGCACTGCAAACCTGCGGAGCTTCTCAGAGATAATGCTGCAATTGAGAAATTTAAAAAGACCATAGCCTCTCGAGGGTTGGAGTTAAGCTCGCTTTCGTGTCATGGCAATCCACTTCATCCTGATAAGAGATATGCTGAGGAGCATATAGCTGATTTTGAGGCGGCGATCGAGCTAGCTGGTAAGCTTGGGGTGAAGGTTGTAAATGGGTTTGCTGGGTGTCCTGGTGCTGGGGAAGATGCGAAATATCCAAACTGGATCACCTGTCCGTGGCCACCATATTTTGGTGATCTGGTTAAATGGCAGTGGGAAAAGAAGGTGATTCCGTTCTGGAAGGAGATGGCTAAGAAAGCAAAAAAAGCAGGCGTATCGATAGGTTTTGAGATGCATCCTGGAGACGTTGTGTACAACCCGGAGCTTCTTCTTAAACTGCGCGAGGAAGTCGGTGCAGAGGAGATAGCCTGTAATTTTGATCCGAGTCATCTCTTCTGGCAGGGGATTAACCCGATAACTGCCATAAGGAAGCTTGGCAAGGCGATCGTGCATGTTCATGCGAAGGACAGCAAGGTTGATCCGCTGGTGACTGAGTGGCGAGGCGTGATGGACTGGAAGCACTACGGAGATATGGTCAATCGCGCGTGGACGTTCCGTACATGTGGTTATGGCCATGGGGTTGAGTTCTGGAATGCATTTGTCAGCGAGTTGAGATTAAACGGCTATGACGGTGTGATAAGCATTGAGCACGAAGATCCGCTTATGTCAGCAAATGAGGGTTTGACAAAGGCCGTTGAGTTCTTGAAGGGCGTCCTTCTCTACGAAACGCCTGGCGAGATGTGGTGGGCTTAAATTTAAAAGGGGTTGGCGAGATGACCGAGAAAGATGTTGGATTTATAGCGATGGATTCCCGGCAGAAGGCTGGGGAAATTCCTGAGATTGGCATAGGTATGCTTGGCTATGCTTTTATGGGGAAGGCTCATTCTAATGGTTATAAAAAGATGGCCTATATCTTCTGGCCGCCTCCTGCAATACCAAAACTGATAAAGATCTGTGGAAGGAACGAGGAAAAGGTAAGGGAAGAGGCAAGGCGCTACGGCTATGAGGGCTACACCACGGATTGGCATGACCTGATCAACGATGGTCGCATTCAGATATTTGATAATGTGGGCTCCAACAATATTCATGCCGAGCCGTGTATAGCCGCTGCACAGGCTGGCAAGCATGTGCTCTGCGAAAAACCGATGGCACGCAACGCTGAAGAGGCAAGGAGCATGCTGGAGGCGGTTAAGAAGGCAGGCGTAAAGCATATGGTTGCTCATAACTACCGATTGGTACCCGCGATTATTCTTGCGAAGAACCTGATTGATGATGGAAAGCTTGGGAAGCTGTTTCACTTCAGGGCTGTGTACCTGCAGGAATGGATAGTTGACCCCAACTTCCCATTGATCTGGAGGCTCGATAAAAAGGTTGCTGGGAGCGGAGCGATCGGCGATCTTGGCTCACACATAATAGATCTGGCGAGGTTTCTCTGTGGTGAGCCAGGTACTGTTAGTGCGATAACTAAGACCTTTATTACAGAAAGACCATTGCCTGATGATCCATCCAAAAAGGCCAGGGTTGAAGTCGATGATGCATTTGCTGCGGCAGTAGAATTCACAAATGGAGCTATCGGGACATTTGAATGTTCAAGGTTCAGCCCTGGTCGTAAGAACTACGAATGCATTGAGATCAACGGTGAGAAGGGCAGCATATATTTCAACCTTGAGAACATGAATTATCTACACGTTCATTTCAGAGATGAAGAGCCTGTTGAGACGCAGGGTTTTCACGCAATAAACGTTACCGAGAGCTACCATCCTTACTATGACAGGTGGTGGCCGCATGGTCACATAATTGGCTGGGAGAATACCTTCGTGCACGAAGCATATCGTATGGTCGATGCGGCGATAAACGGCACGGAACTTTCACCGATGGTAGCAACTTTTGAGGATGGGTACAGGAATGCTGTCATCTGTGATGCAATATCGAGGTCAGCAGAGACTGGGCGTAAGGTTGAAATTAAGTATTAATAGGCGAGTCGCCGTACTTGCTGTTTAGGAATTGAATGTCAGGTTCAGACCTGGATAAAAGTTTATACGCAAGGAGGATCAGTTGATATTTGGGATTAATACTTTCCTGTTCGCTTCGCCTTTTACTGATGCGGAGCTGAATAATTTCAAGAAGTTCAAACAGTGGGGGTATGATGGTGTTGAGATACCCCTTGAGAACAAGGGGGATCTTGATTACAGGAAGACGCTTGAAGCTTTGAAAGAAAATGGCCTGGTCTGCACATCTATCTGTGGTGCTTTCGGCCCCGACAGGGATTTGAGGGGATCAAAGGAGGATCAGGAGAGGAGCAAGCAGTATATAAAGGATTGCATAGATGCCTGTGTGGCTCTTGAGTGTGATGTGTTCGTGGGGCCATTTTATTCTTCAGTCGGCCGCGCGAATATGGAAACAGATAAGGCTCGAAAAGAGCAGTGGGCACTGGTCGTGAAAAATCTTAAAGAGCTGTGCAAATATGCTGAGGACAAGGGCATATATATGGCGCTGGAGCCACTGAACAGGTTCGAGACCGATTTCATAAATACCTGCGCACAGGCTAAAAAGATGGTCGAAGATGTGGGAAGTCCTATGCTGAAGATTCATCTGGACACTTTTCATATGAATATTGAAGAGAAAAGTCTGCCTCAGGCAATTTTGGACACAGGGGAGCTGCTTTACCATTTTCACACGAGCGAGAATGACAGGGGCGCACCGGGTACCGGTAATGTGGACTGGAAAGGAGTTGCTGAAGCACTTAGGGAGATCGGGTATGACAGGGCTGTGGTGGTTGAGTCTTTTACGCCGGATGTGAAGATAATTGCCAGAGCCGCATCGATATGGCGAACTACCGAGAAGAGTAATGATGAGGTGGCTATAAAAGGGATCAGGTTTTTGAAAACTCTTTTTGCCTGAGGAGTTTTCATAAATATGGAAATTGTGAAACGGAGACGTAATTAATGGCAAGGATCAGATTGGTAAATATTGTTAAGAGGTTCGGGGATTTCGCAGCCGTGAAGAAGTTGAACCTGGAAATCAGCGACAAAGAATTTTTAGTCCTGTTGGGTCCATCAGGCTGCGGGAAGACAACGACTCTGCGCTCCATTGCTGGTCTGGAAACGGTAGATGAGGGCGAGATCTGGGTCGATGACATAAAGGTCAACGATGTGAGGGCTTCGGAGAGGGATATCGCCTTTGTCTTTCAATTATATGCACTGTATCCTCATCTCACAGCATATGAGAACATCGCATTTCCGCTCAAAGCGCAGGGTGAACCGACCAAGTCGATAAAAATGAAGGTTGAGCAGGTGGCAAAGTTCCTTCAGATCGAACATATCCTCAAAAGGAAACCAGGCGCCCTGTCAGGGGGGGATATGCAGCGCGTAGCCCTGGGAAGGGCAATGGTTCGTCGGCCCAAAGCATTCTTGATGGATGAGCCAATAGGTACGCTGGATGCGAGGTTCAGGGAGGAGATGCGGGCTGAGCTGAAGAGGTTGCACCTGGATATCGGAGCTACCACTGTGTATGTTACGCACGATCAGGTCGAGGCAATGTCGATGGGAGACAGGATCGCGATCATGAACCTGGGTGAACTGCAGCAGGTTGGCACGCCAATGGAAGTGTACAACCATCCAGCCAATCTTTTCGTGGCTAACTTTATCGGAAGCCCGGGTATGAATTTTACGGATTGCAAATACATAAGGGAGGCTAATGGCACTCCAGCGGTAGAGTTTGTTTCAAGCCATCTTGATATGAGGATTCCGCCGCAGTATGAAAAGAAAATTTCTGAAAAATATGAAGAAGGTAAGGAGCTGGTTCTTGGCATAAGGCCTGAGGACATTACAGTAAGGAGCGAAAGGATCGACGGAGCGCTTCAAGCTGAGGTGTATGTCGTTGAACCACTCGGACCAAACAATATCATCGATATAAAAATTGGCAACAATATCCTCAAGGCCAGGTCTCCAGCATCTTTCAAGCCTAAAATTGGCGGCGCAATCTGGTTTAAGTTTGATATAGACAGAATACACTTATTTGATAAGAAAACTGGCGAGGCGATAATTTAACTGCTTTATTAGTAGCGGAGGTAATTTTGGCTAGCGTTAAGTTAAAATCAGTAATCAAGAGATTTGGAGATATAACAGCAATTAACAAGCTAGATCTTGAGATAAAGGATGGAGAATTTTTTGTGCTATTGGGGCCAACCGGGGCAGGTAAAACGACTACGCTGAGGGTTGTTGCGGGCCTTGAAACACCCGAAGAGGGAGAAGTATTGATAAATGATGTCGTTGTCAATGACCTGAGCCCTGCTAACAGGGATGCCGCCTTCATCTTTCAGTATTATTCCCTTTATCCTCATTACACAGTCAGGCAGAACCTGGAGTTTCCACTGAAGGCAAAGATACGAAGGACATCAAAGGAAGATATGGATAAGCGTGTTGTTGAGGTGGCCCAGATCCTTCATATCGACCATCTGCTTGATCGTAGATCTGATAAGTTAAGTGGTGGGGAGATGCAGAGGGTGACCATAGGTAGGGCTATAGTGAGAACGCCAAAAGTCTTCCTGATGGATGAGCCGCTTTCCAACCTTGACGCGAAACTGCGCGAAGAGATGCGCGCTGAGCTAAAAAGGCTCCAGGTCGACATGGGTTCGACAATATTTTTCGTCACCCACGACCAGGTTGAGGCTATGACCATGGGTGACAGGATTGCTGTGCTAAACAAAGGGGAGATTCTGCAGATAGGAACACCTGCTGAGATCTATGACATTCCGGACAATATCTTTGTTGCTACATTTGTTGGTAGCCCTGCAATAAATATCCTGGAGACTGAAGTTGATTCAAGTTTTGTAGTTGAGCCGTCCATTCTCGAATACAAGCCTGCCGAGCCGCAAAAGAAGATACTCACAAGCTATAAGGGCAAAAGGGTAAACTTGGGGATAAGGCCAGAGGATATTACTGTTTCTAAATCCAAGGCAGGTCCTGAGGACTATGCTTGTGAGGTATATGTTGTCGAAAATATGGGAATGGAGGATATTTTAAGACTCAAGATCGGCAAGAACATCTTGAGAGCGATCACTCCACCGACGTTCCATGCGCAAATTGGGGACATCGTTTATGCCTCCTTTGATAAGGATAGAACTCATTTCTTCGATATGGATACGGGGAAGCGCATAGTCTAGGCGCTATCCCCTATTAGCAATTTAAATTCAGATAAACTTTCAAAAAGTTCTGCGGATTTTTTTGAAATAGTATCAACTTACCTTATAATTCTTTTACTTATGGCAAGAATCAAACCGTTTTGCGGTATCAGATATAACATGGATCTAGTCAATATCGAGGATGTGATAACGCAGCCCTACGATAGGATTGATGCGAATATGCAGAGGTCTTATCATCACAAAAGCCCTTATAATATTGTCCGTCTGATTCTGGGGTATGATATTCCAGAACCCGGTCAGGTATCTGATAAGTATGAGCGGGCAAAGAACCTTTTTAACACGTGGATCAACTCAGGCATTCTACATCAGGATCACGAACCTTCTCTCTATGTTTATGAACAGGAGTTCGAGTTAAAAGGAAAGTACTTCAGCAGGTTATCGCTCATCGCAGATGTCCAGTTAGTTGAGTTTTCAAAAGGAATAATCCTCCCACACGAGAACACGCTCTCCAAACCAAAGGAAGATAGGTTAAAACTGCTTGAGAAGACAAAGGCTAACTTTGAGCTTGTCTTCATGCTGTATCAGGACAGGAAAATGGAGATAGTTAGGATATTGAGAAGCTACATAAAAGATAGGCGGCCCCTCTTTGATATAAGAGATGACCTTGGTGTAAGGGGCTGTCTTTGGCGTCTGAGTGACGACATGCTTGCTGAGCGGATAGCTGCCTGGTTTGGTGATAAAAAGTTGTACATTGCTGATGGTCATCACAGGTATGAGTCATCGATTATCTATCGCGATGAGATGCGCAGATTGGATGTTGATGATGAGGAGAAGCCCTATGACTATATCATGTCCGCGCTTGTCTCCATCGATGATCCTACCCTGAAGATACTTCCTACCCACAGGGCTGTTTTCGGGATCGATAACTTTGACCTTCAAGATTTCCTCTCAAAAGTATCAGTGAACTTCGATGTCATTAACTGTGGGCAGAGTTTTGAGATGGTACTGGAGTGTATGCGCAACCCGGAAGCAGGAGACCGGAAGCCCCCTTATGTCAAAATAGGATTTTTTTGCGAGGGAAACGGCAACTTCTTTGTTTTTAAGCTGAAGGAAGGGCAAAGGCCTGAAGAGCTAATCGATGGGCCGTATTCCATCGAATGGAAGAATCTCGATGTCGCATTACTGCATAAGCTTATACTTGATGAGATTCTGGGCATCACAGAAGAGAAATTAAGTTCGCAGTCCAACATCAAATATGTCAGGGAGTTAAGTGAATTATATGACATGGTTGTGGAAGGTGAGGCACAGATGGCTTTCGTGATGAACCCAACGCGAACCGAGCAGGTGAGGGCAATTTGCGAGCGCGGCGAAAAGATGCCGCAGAAATCCACTGACTTCTATCCAAAGATGTTAACGGGCCTGGTCATCAATCCACTAACTTGAAGTCGGGATGCCTTGATCGGCATATCTGATTAAATAAATATGAGCTTTCCAAAATCAAGACCATATAGTTTTTATGAATTCCTGGGGCGAAAAAATATTTATACCATTTGCAGGAAAGTCTTTCTTGTTTCTGGTTATCAAGACTTCGCATCCAGCATTGATGGCAGAGAAATACTGAATTGAATCCTCATAATCTTTTTTGCTTCCAGTTCTTGCCTGACGGAGAATCCCTTTAGTTAAAGGAACTACTTCAAAGTCATTTAAAATCTCATCCACTAGCGCTTCTGCCGTATTTTGGTCTTTTATTTTCCTCACAATGTAATACAGATTATTTACGGAGATAGCGGAGATGAACCCTTCCAATATTTTTTCTTTTATGAGCGTCCATATTCTTGCAGCTTCAACATAGTATGGTTCTCTCTTGCAGAGGACATCCAGTATAGTGTTCGTGTCAAGAAATAACTTCATATTTTTTAAGTTTTTCTGCTACGATTTCTTCGCGTAATTCCTCATAGTTCTTGGATGTATTCAGTACTCCAATCCACTCTTTTACCGATTCCTCAATATATGTCTGTTCAATCTGTTTTGCTTTATCGGTGAAATACTCCTTGACAAGAGTAGAAATAGGTTTTCCTGATAGCTTCGCGATTTTCTTCGCGATTTCGCTTATCTCCTTATCAACATATAATGTCAACTTTGTTTTTGTCATTTGATTTTCCATACGTATTATTCAAACATAATAACACGTATAATTAAGCATAACAAGGTAATTCGTGGTGTCAGGGGTTGGCGAGTTCCTGTGCAATTATCGCCGCGCCCAGTGCTCCGATGATTTGTAGTACATTCGGGATAAAGAGCTTAACGCTCAACCTGTCTTTTGGTTTGCCTGCTGTCTCATTTTCTTTCATTTTTTGCTACAGTTCGCTAGCTAAGGTCTTATAGATTTCAACTCCTTCACGCAGACCCTGAAAAGCTGTGAGCACGAGGAATAGGCCAGGCCATCAAACCTGGAGAATGGAGATGGATTTGTCATTCTGAGTTCGTTGGATTTTATGATGTATTTTCGGGCTTCATTTGAGAGCCTTACCGCTGCTCTCAGCTTATCGATATCGAATTTTCTTCCTGAGATTTCGCAGAGATTGGTGGTGGTGATGACCACATCTGGTATGGGCATATAGTCAGCAAGAGTACCACCTATCGCACATCTGTGAAATGAGCACGTATCGCTGGAGTGCCATTCACTTTCTGACTTCTCCAGCAGTGATGAGCTGATGTTAAAGCCACTTGCAAGCGCTGCGGCAACTTCGGGAAGGAACGGTGCATAATCGATTGCATATAACAGTTCGTTTGGATAGAAGAGGTTAACCCAGGCAACCGGCTTTTCGTATTTTCTTGATTCATCGATATTGTTTAGTTCCGCCCTAAAGTTAAGTTTTTCTTCATGCTAATCGAATAATTTTTTTAATTTTTCGTAAAAATTTTCTCGTGTTACAACAAGAACAATTACTATACGGTTTTCATTATTAAAAACCTGATAAGCAATTCGATATTCAATGCCTTTAAAAGAGAAGTGCCAGGAATAAAATTTTGATAAAGGTCCCGAAAGCTTCTCGTGCTGGTAGAGATTCTCAGTTATTTTATAAGCCTCAGTTACAACCTTTTCTCTTAGCCCCAAGGAGAATTTTTTAATTAATTTCTTGGCTGATGGAGTAATTTCTACTCTGAAAGCCAACAACTACTCCAATATTGATTCGATCGGTTCAGTTCTGTTCTCAGCAATTTCTTTTAAGCCATCAATAATTGTTTCGACATTGTCTTTTTGGGATAAAATCTCCAGTGTCTCCCATTCTCCCGACGAAAACTTTTTTAATTCTTCGATTCTCTCAGGTGCGATTAAAGCTTTAAAAAGGTCGGCATCAATAATTGCAGCATAATCTTCTCCATGGTTCTCGATTATGATAGCTTCATTCCCGAAATGGGCACGTTTTATGATATCTGAAAATGTATTTCTTGCCTCCGAGGCGCTTAGTGTCTTCATACTACTCCAGTTTATATTCAAAAGTGATATTAATAAAATTTGTACGATTTGTCAATTTTGTGATGTCTATTTGATACCGAATAAAAGTATTAGATGGTGATTCTAATTCGTCTTGTAAATTTCAAGTTTTTTATATTAATATTCAAAGACTGAAATTCACAAAAAATGCGAAATTGGAGGTCATATGATCATCGGCATTGGGAATGTCGGCAGCACTTCGTTTAAGAGCAAAATAGTTGATATAGATGATAAAAATAATATTATCATACTTGGTGAGGCTAACCTGGATCGCATAAAGATGCCGGGAGAGTCGAACTTTGTGCACAGGGACAGGGCTGGCGAGAAGGGCGAGGAGAAGGTCGATGTGTTCGGTTTCGAAACGGGTCTGAGGCTCTTGCTCAATTGGTATATCGATAGTGGCGTTATATCCTCGCTTGAGGATATTGAGGCACTGGGCTTTAAGTGCGTGCTTGGCGTGAAGAACGGAGCGAACAACCTGACACCAGAGGTGCTGGATGAGATGAGGAGGTTTGCGTTTGTGGCTCCTGCGCACAATATGCCCTATGTGGAGACCATAGGAGAGTTCAAGAAAGTGTTTAAGGAGATCCCGCTGGTGGGGGTTTTCGAGCCCTCTTTTCATTACAGCATTCCCGAGCACAGGAGAGTTTTGGGAGTTCCCTGGAGCTGGCATCAGGATCTGGGCATCAAGAAGAACGGCTTTCACGGTTCATCACACAGGTATATAACTGCAAAAGCCATACAGCTAATGGGAACGGAAAAGTTCAGGCTGATTTCCGCACATCTGGGTGGCAGCAGTTCACTTGCCGCTGTCAAGGATGGGCTGTCAGTTGATACTAGCATGCTGTTCTCTCCCCAGAGTGGAGTATTACAGGGTTCAAGAATAGGCGACGCTGATGTATATGGGGTGCTATATGCAATGGAAAAGACGAATCTTTCAGTTGCCCAGGTGAGCGATGAGCTGTCAAAAAATGCAGGGCTTAAGGGAATTGCTGGCATCGGCTCAGATGAGTTAAAGGACATATCAGATGCTGCTAAGGCAGGAAATAAAAGGGCAAAGATTGCTGTGGATGCGTTCACATACGGCGTGAAGAAATGTATTGGCTCGCTTGCCACTGTTTTGGAGGGTCTCGATGTGCTTGCTTTTGCAGGTGGAATTGGCGAGAAAGGTGCTGATATTCGCTGGGAGATCTGTCGTGGGCTAGAATTCATGGGTATCGAGCTGGATGAGGAGAAAAACAGAGCTGTTTTTGGGGTTGAGGGGCTGATATCATCGCCCAGATCAAAGGTCAAGGTCCATGTCATTCCGACGAATGAAGAGATCGTCGTTGCCTACTTTACCAAAAAAGTCTTCGAAGAGGGGAAAGATCTAACTCCATCTGAGATGGTTTTTAGGTTATAATTTTACCTGTCTATTGATTCTAAATAGTTTTTGCTGTTCATGAAAGATTGGAGAAAAATTGGCACTTGTAAACCTTAAGGAACTACTCGCACATGCGAAAGCAAACTGCTATGCGGTTGGCGCTTTCAATGTGTCGAAAATGGACATGATAGACCCGATTCTTGATGCTGCGATCGAGGAGAAATCACCAGTTATTCTCATGTTCGCAGAGGTACATTTTAAATATATGAACCTTGAAAAGTTGGCTCCCGCAATGATAAATGCAGCCTCTGAAGTCCCCGTTCCAGTGTGTATTCATCTTGATCACGGTGATAGCATGAAGACAATAATGAGGGCGATAAGAGCTGGATTTACCTCGGTGATGCTTGATGGCTCTAAATACGATTTCAACAAAAATGTCGAAGTGATGAAAAAAGTAGTCGAACTTGCTCACTCTGTGGATGTTACTGTTGAGGGTGAGATAGGAAAGGTTGGTGGAAGTGAGGGTGGTACGGGTGGTGCCATGGAGGCAGAGGAAGAATTCTACACAACAGTGGAAGAAGCAGTAACTTTCACGCGTGAGACTAACGTTGATGCTCTTGCTATTGCTTTTGGAACTGTACATGGATTTTACAAAGGTGAGCCAAAGTTAGATTTTGACAGGTTGTCACAGATAGCAGCAGCAGTGAACGTTCCGCTTGTGATGCATGGAGGTTCTGGTATCAGCTTTAAGGATTTTCAGGAATCTGTGCGTCGTGGAATATGCAAGATAAATTTCTATACCACAAATCAGGTAGCAGCCATAGACAGGATAAAACAAATATTAAAAGAAAAACCTGAATTTAATAATTATCCTCAATTAATTAATGAAGCAATGACTGCAGTGAAAGGAGTTGTGAAACAACATATTAGGGTTTTTGGATGTGCGAATCAATGTGATGCAACTAGTTCATTATGTCAGATCTGTTCCCGCGAAGGATGTCAGATTGGTGCAATGTACAAGCCAGTTGCTCAGGACACTAAGCTTGTGTCTGCAACATATATTGCTAGCCCACAAGTTTCCTCCTCCTTTGGGCAAGTTCCCTCCAATCCCAGTCAGGACTCCGATTTGAGAAGGAAGATTGAGGAGATCACGCGCAGGGTTTTGAGCCAGATTAAGTAGATAGTGGCTCGGAGTGGATTATTATCGATTCAACAGTTGGAAATTCTGCTTTTATTATGTCTTCGATCTTATGGTTTAGCTTGCTGATTTTGCCCATTTCCATGTCTTCTTGATAGACACAGTGAACTGTCGCATAGATCTTATTGTTCTCCTCTTTTATCAGCAAGTTGTGATATTGCTTGATCTGCTCTATCGATGAGAGCAGCGACTCAATCCCTTTTTTAATTCTATCTATATCGAATCTTAAGATTTTTGAATCTTTACGTCCTGTGCGCGAAGATTCCAGCTTTACACTGATCTCATATTTGTCGTTCAGTGCCTTTTCCATCTCCTCCTCAAGCCTGTCTGCAAGATCGTGAGCAACCTTAATATTCATGTCGTCAGGCACCCTGAGGTGAAGGTCAATATATCTACTTCCTTTTATCTCAAATGACTGGATGTTGTGTGCCTCCACGGGCATGTTAAGCTCCCTGGTTATATGTTTTATGAGGTGAGGGATGTTGTTGTTATTTTTTGCAGGATTTGAATGGACCACAACATCGGAATTCGGGAACAGGAAAAAGACCTTCTCCTCAACATTTTGCATGATCTCGTGTGCCCGTTCGAGGTCAAGCGTCTGATCCAATTGGATGTTAAGATCTATGAAATAGGTATTGCCTGCCTGCCTGATCCTTATTCTGTCGCATTCCTCGACGCCACTGATATGCTTGATTATCTCGTAAATCTTATCTTTAATACCCGCAGGGCTTCGATCAAGTAATGTATCAATCGTTGTTTTGCCTAACCTGAAGCTCGCAATTGTGACAAACATCGCAACGCCAAGTGCTGCAATGGAGTCGCCGATTGGGAACCCGATTCTGACCATTATGAGGCCAAGTATTACTACAGCGGAAGAGTATATGTCACTTGAAAAGTGCAAAGCGTCTGCGGCTAATGCCTGGCTGTTATATCTTTTTGCTATCCTGTTCAATGCGGTCGATCTCCAGATGTCTATAAAAATGGATATGATTATTACTGCAAAAGCGTAATATGTGGCTTGAATCTCGATAGTCCTAAAGAGTATTCTCTTTATTGCCTCGTAAATTATCCAAATGCAGGTTACAAGCAGGAGCACTGTTTCGAATAATGCAGAAAGGCTTTCCACCTTCCCATGTCCATAGGTGTGTTCTTCATCAGCAGGTCTATCTGAAACTCTTACTGCCAGCAGGGTAACCAGTGCGGCGACCAGGTCAAGTCCGGAATGTGCAGCCTCACTCAATATGCCTAAGCTTTTCGTCATGATGCCAACTATGAGCTTCGTGCTTGTCAAAAAGATGGCAGCAAAAACCGAAATTAGCGCAACTCTCTTCTTCTCAGAAATCATTAAATCGTATGACATTGTTTTTATCTTTTAGATAGTATTAGGTTTTTTTGGCAGGGTCATTATTCACAATACAATAATAGGTATTTGGATTTTGATTTTCAATGTTACCTTAATAAAGTCTAGAGAAATGTTTGATTTAATTAAAGATTATGTTATCATTGATAACTGGTTAAACCAGTTATCAGGTTATCCAGATTTTAACTAAAGTTCTTTGATATTGTTATTAAGCCTTTAATAGAAGGCTATTATTATCAATAAGATATTTTAAATGATTATTAAAGGAAGTGATATGAATGGATCAGGGGCAAGACCTAATGCATAAGAATAAGGAGATCAGTTCTGAGGCCAAACCGGTCAAATCTTCGGATGAGGTGCTTCAACAGTTAAATATACAACCTGTTGAAAAGTTGGTTTTAATCGATCAAATCATAGATCGTATAGGCACATTACTGGCTGATGGTGTATTAAAGTCAGGTGATGCTTTGCCAAGTGAAAGAACTCTATCTGAAATGTTGAAGGTTAGCCGCACGTCTGTAAGACAGGCCCTGAAGGCACTTGATGTACTTGGAGTATTGGAGATACGACCTGGGTCAAGGACTTATTTAAGCAAATCCATTAAGCAATTATTGGTTAACCCGATGAAGTTCATGCTGTTGTTGTATAACGTGACGGCCGCAGAGTTGTTTGAGACAAGAAAGACCATTGAGGTCGAGCTGACTAAACTTGCTGCTAAAAACGCGACGAAGGATGATATTGAGGCAATGAAAAATACTTTAGACAAAGCTGGCAGTCACTTAGATGAACCGCGCGAGTACCTGTCTAGCGAGATGGCGTTTCATGATGCAATTATTAAAGCTGCAAGAAATCGGGTAATGGAAGCAATGATGGCTTCGATAAATAACCTGTTGCTTGAGAGTCGCGAGAAGACGGTATTACTTTTTACTGATCTAAACGAATCCTTGCAACAACATATAAAGATATTTGAGGCAATTAAAAAAGGTGACGCCAAAACTGCCCAACAAGCAATGTTTGATCACCTTAATAAAGTTGAGAAAATGATGGTTGAAGTGGATGAAGATTTTTCGATGAGCAAGGAAATTTAAATTAGCTCTTTATTTGGGCAGCCATAAGAAATGCATCAAATGATTGGTAATTGTTGAAAAAAATGGAGGCAAAGAAGGATGGAATCTCTTTGGAAAACCGATAAGTGGTTTGTTAGTCCCTGGAATTATGAAAATGAAGTAGTTTCTGGATTTAATTTCCCCCAGAAAATACAAATTCATGACACTACGCTTAGGGATGGAGAGCAACAAGCCGGACTTGTATTTAACAAGGATGAGAAGATTCGCATCGCTAAAGAATTGGCAGAAGTTGGAGTTGACCGGATTGAGGCTGGTATGCCAGCAGTTTCGGAGCAGGATGAGTTAGCCATCAAAGAAATAGTTAAAATGAAACTAGACCCGAAAATTTTTGCTTTCTCAAGGTGTGTTTTAAGCGATGTTAGAAAAGCATTAGATTGCGGAGTTGATGGTATCATCATCGAGATTCCATCCAGTAAACATATAATCGAACAAGCTTATGGATGGCCAGTAGAAAAGGCTATCGACCTTTCAATAAAAGCTACAAAATTTGCAAAAGAAAATGGTCTTTATACTGTATTTTTCCCTGTTGATATGACCAGAGCTGAAATGGATTGGTTTTTGAATTTGATAGAGCTTGTCTCTACCGAGGGACATATGGATGCAATGACCATTGTCGATACAATGGGAGTTCTTTCGCCCAGTGCAGTTCCGTACTTAATTAAAGAAATCAAAAAAAAGATAAATAAGCCGCTTGAAGCTCATTTTCATAATGATTTTGGGCTTGCCGCAGCAAATACCGTGCTGGCAATGGTAGCTGGTGTGGAAGTAGCACACGCTTCTATTTCTGGTATTGGAGAGAGAGCTGGAATGACAGCATATGAGGATGTTGTAATGATTCTTCGTACCATGTACGGCGTTGAGCTGAATATAAATTTCGAAAAAATATACGAAGCATCCAAATTGGTACAGGAGATATTAGGGACTACATTGCCAGGAAATAGAGGAATAGTTGGTGATCAGATATTTGATGTAGAGTCAGGAATAGTGACAGCATGGATGGATAACATCCTTGATAAGGAGCCGCTAGAGATATTTCCATTTCACTGGGATTTTGTGGGTCATAAAGATCCGAGGGTTGTACTTGGCAAACACAGTGGCAGTGCCTCTATTAGAAGGTGGCTTGGAGATTTGGGCATGAATGCAACTGATGAGCAGGTTAATGACATTTTGGCAAAAGTTAAAACCAGAGCCTATGAGAAGAAAACCCTGCTAAATGAAGATGATTTCAAGCTGATTACATCCAGTGTTATTAAATAAATGACAGTTTCCCGGTTGACCAGGTTGAAAAGTAATAAATTCAAAGCTGTTAGATTGAATGTAAATTCATATCCGGTACTTCCATTTGAAAAAGATGAGCTCGCTAAAGTTGGAGCAGAACTTGTTTGCATAGAAGGGTCGAGTTCAAATGAAATAGTAACGGTTGCTTATGATGCAGATGCACTCTTCGTTGTTTCCGCCAAAGTTAGAAAGGAAGTCATTGATAAACTTCAAAAATGCAGAATTATAGCTAGAATGGGGACTGGCATTGACAACATTGATGTTGATTCCGCTACATCGATGGGAATTATTGTTACAAATGTCCCAGATTTCTGCATTAGTGAAATGGCTGACCACGCCATGGCTTTGCTGCTTTCTGTTGCCAGAAAAATTGTGATTCTTGATAAAAGGACCAGAAACTGCGAATGGGAAGCAAGGGTTAGAGAGCACTTGAAAAGGATAAATGGAAAAAGTTTGGGGCTAATAGGTTTTGGTCATATTGCTCGAGAGGTTGCTCTTCGAGCTAAACCTTTTGGCTTAAGTGTTTTTGCATATGACCCCTATGTGGTCAAAAAAGTTTTCAATGAATACGGAGTTAAAGAGGAATCACTTACTTATATTATCGAAAATTGCGACTTCATATCTTTACATATTCCGCTAACCAAAGAGACACACCACCTAATAGGGGAGAAGGAGTTTAGATCTATGAAGAGATCAGCAGTATTGATCAATACGGCAAGGGGTGCAGTAGTTGATGAAGATGCCCTAATACGAGCTCTTTCTGAGGGTTGGGTGGCTGGAGCTGGGATTGATGTATACGAGAAAATAAATGTTTTTGATGAGTCTGAGAAGAAAGTGGATAGTCCCCTGTTTGTATTAGAAAACGTGGTTCTTACGCCACATGCTGGAGGTTGCTCAGATGAAGCGCTTGAAGAGGTTAAAAAAAAGGCAGTAAATGAGGTAATAAGGGTACTGTCCGGAAAGTGGCCAAAGAATTGTGTTAATCCTACTGTAATACCAAGGGTTCCGCTTACTGAACTATAGAAGTAACTCAAAGGATGGAAATTTTATTTGAAGCATAGAGAGCGAGTGATGACAGCACTTGCACATAAGATTACTGACAGGATACCAATAGATTTGGGGGCAACTCCTGGAACAGGAATTCATAAAAATGCATACAAAAAGTTGATGAAACTATTGGGTATGGATTTTACGAAAGAACCAGTGATTATAAACAAGATGCAGCAACTTGTACTACCATGTGAAGAGTTACTCGAGCTATTGGATATTGATGTTAGGGGAATTTATCTTGGGTCTCCAGAAAGAAGCCTTGAGGAGGAATACCCTGGAAATTGTTATCGGGATATGTGGGGCGTTATACGCAAAATCCCAGAAGGAGGATATTACTATGACATATTGGAGTCGCCATTTGATAAGGAAGAAATCTCATTAAGTGAAATTGAGAATTTTTACTGGCCAGATGCTGATGACCCTGGATTTTATGAGGGGGTCGAGCAAAGAGTAAAGGAATTATCCTATAGTGATTTCGCAATTGTTCTAAATATTGGGGCTTTGATCGTTCATATAGGTCAATTTATGCGAGGGTTCAAATTTTGGTATGAGGATCTAATCTTAAGACCTGAGTTATTACAAGTGATAATGAATCATGTAACTGATACTATCATTCGAATTGGTAAGAATGCCTTTGAGCTAATTGGTAAGTATATAGATGTTGTTTTTTTGGCAGATGACCTAGGCACGCAAGAGAATCTTCAATTTTCACCTGAAATCTATAGAGATCTCATAAAGCCATTTCATTTAAAAATATGCCAATTTATCAGGTTAAATAGTCGCGCAAAAATCTTTTTTCATTCGTGTGGCTCCATATTTCCATTGATAGGAGATCTGATTGATATAGGTGTTGATATTCTTAATCCTGTTCAAGTTTCAGCATGGGGAATGGATATTATAAACCTAAAAGAGACCTTTGGAGATAAAATCATATTTTGGGGAGCGATCGATAATCAACGCCTTCTTCCTTTTGGCACGGAAGAAGACGTAAAAAATAATGTTTATAGTACAGTTCAAGTTTTAGGGAAAAGCGGCGGCTATATCTTATGTGCCTCCCACAATCTTCAACCAGATGTTCCACCATCAAATATTTTAGCAATGTATGAAGCTGCAAAATCTTTTAAATTGAATCAAGAATAATGATCCCAAGAGGTGAAAGATTAAATGAATGTAGGGCCAATCAATAGCATAATTAGCGACTTAGAAGTTAGGGCAAAAGAGATGAGAAGGGAAATGGTCAGAATGGTTCAGATAGCCGGAAGTGGACATCTCGCTCCAGCTTTATCGTGTGCAGATATAGTTACAGCGCTATATTTTAAAGTTCTTAAGACTAATCCTCGAGATCCTAAAGATGAAGATAGAGATCGATTTCTATTGAGTGCTGGTCATAAATGTCTTGCATTATATGTTGCTTTGGCGATGGCTGGATATTTTCCAATGGAGGCACTAAATACCTTTTTACAGTTTGGCAGTACGCTCGGCGGGCATCCTGATAGTTCAAAAATACCAGGAGTTGAAATATCCACGGGAGCACTTGGCCATGGGCTGCCAATCGGTGTTGGGATGGGGCTTGGAGGAAAGCTATTAAAGAAAGACTACAAAATATATGTGCTTCTTGGTGATGGAGAGGTTTCCGAGGGTTCTAATTGGGAGGCAGCTTCGGCGGCTAGCCACTTTAAACTTGATAATTTAATAGGAATAATCGATAGAAATGGCCTTTGTGCTGATGGTTCAATTAGTGAAGTTATGAATGTAGAGCCACTTGTGGATAAGTGGTCAGCTTTTGGGTGGGAGACAAGAGAAATAGATGGTCATAACATGCAGCAAATAGTAAGCATACTTGAAAACGTGCCAGTTAAAAATGATAAACCTACGATGATAATTGCGAATACTATTAAGGGCAAAGGTGTATCGTTTATGGAGAATAGATATGAGTGGCACAATAAAGTACCAACTCCTGAACAGTTTGAGGTTGCTTTTAGGGAACTGGCTTAATTAAGAGAATTGGAGGTTTCCGGTATATGTTTGATAAGATGCAGGTTCAGGCTGAGGCTCTTGATTCGATTCTTATTGAATTAGCGAAAAATGATAAAAGAATCGTGACTCTTTCTGCTGATATGGCTGATAGGATAATCCCAAAATTTGCACGTGTTTATAGAGATCGTTTTTTTAACTATGGTATTGCCGAACAGGGCATGATGGGTACAGCAGCAGGACTAGCTCTCTTGGGCTTCATTCCATTTGTGACAACACTTTGTTGTTTTTTATCAATGAAGACATGTGAGCAAATAAGAACGGATATTGCGTATACGAACTTGAACGTAAAGATATTTGGTATGGGTGGAGGGCTCATGTACGGGACATTAGGCGCAACACATCAAGGCCTTGAGGATATAAGTCTGATGAGAGGTATTACAAACCTTGCAGTAATGGCTCCTGCCGATTATGTAGAAACTGTCCACGCTGTTTATTCCGCAGTAAAGCATAAAGGCCCCGTCTATATTAGGGTTGGAAGAGGTAATGTGCCGACCATATATCCGCAAGGAAATATTGAAGAATTTGAAATTGGTAAAGCAATTAAACTACATGATGGGGATGATGTTGCTCTAATAGCAACGGGAGTGATGGTTGCCAAGGCATTAATGGCGACAGAAGAACTAAAGAAAAAAGGGATCTCTACCTCTGTGTATAGTATGCATACAATAAAACCTCTAGACGAAGAAGCAATTTTGGAAGCTGCGTCTACGAAATATGGCATTGTAACTCTTGAGGATAATATGATATCTGGAGGAATGGGAGAAGCCATATCTGCCATTCTTTCTAATAAAAAGCCAACTCACATAAAAATAATAGGTATTCCAAATATCTACCCAATAATTGGGTCACCAGAACAGCTTTACGACTACTATGGGATGAGTCCACGTAGTATAGTAAAGTCTGCGATGGGGATGATTAGTAATTGAAAAAGTAACGATACAAGAGGCAGGAGTTTTTATGAAACGTTTTGATAATAAGGTAGCTATGATTACTGGTGCAGGTCAGGGTGTTGGTAAAGCTGTGACGAACATTTTTGCAAAGGATGGCGCAAGTTTGTGTATTGTTGATATTAACCTTGAGGGAGTAAAAAGACTTGAGAATGATTTAACAAAATCTGGAGTTAAAGCTTTGGCAGTTTGTGCAGATGTTTCTAACCTAACAGATGTGAATGAGGCAGTTAAGACTGCAATTTCTTGTTTTGGCAAAATTGATATCCTGGTAAACAACGCAAGTGTGTCAGGAACTAAGCGAATTTTGGATATAACAGAACAAGACTGGGATTATGTGTTTAATGTGAATGTTAAAGGAGCATTTTTTATGTTGCAAGCTGTAGTGCGTAAGATGATTGAAAGTGGCAATGGCGGTTGTGTTGTAAATATATCATCAGTTGCGGGAAGACCGGGTGGCCGTCAGTTTCTACTTCATTATGCTGCTAGCAAAGCAGCGGTTATTTCAATGACGCAGTCAGCAGCACTTGCGCTAGCAAAAAATAATATAAGGGTCAACTCTATTGCACCAGGTACTATAGATACCCCTATGTGGCAAAAGGTGGCATCTGACCTGGCTGCTTGCGAGGGATGTGAAGTTGAAGAGATACTCGAAGAGAGACCAAGAGCTGTTCCCCTTGGCAGGCTTGCGAGACCTGACGATATCGCGAGTGCAGTTGCATATCTGTGTTCTGATGACGCTGCATATATTACCGGTCAGACTCTAAATGTTTGCGGCGGATTAGTTATGAGTTAGTAATTAATTTATTCTAATATGCATTTACATTTGAAGTCTAAAGGAGGCTGTGTTTAATGTTTTCGGGGTTAACTAAAGAACTGTGCATTGAATTTTACAAGAAGATGTTGCTCATCCGGAAGTTTGAAGAAAAAGTCGTGGAGATGGTAAATATCAATGAGATTAGGGGGACTACGCACGAATACATGGGTGAAGAAGCTGTAGCGGTTGGGGTTTGTTCAGCCCTTGAACCAAAAGATATTATTACAAGCACTCATCGTGGACATGGTCATATTATAGCTAAGGGCGGCGATGTCAAATATATGATGGCCGAACTATACGGTCGTATTGAAGGATATAACTGTGGAAAGGGAGGGTCAATGCATATTGCAGACCCGAACATCGGCATTTTTGGCGCAAATGGAATTGTAGGCGCAGGAGTGCCGATAGCTGTTGGCGGTGCGCTAGCTAGTAAGCTCAGAAAAACCGGACAGGTTGCAGTAGCATTTTATGGTGATGGCGGTGCAAACCAGGGTGTAGTTCACGAGTCGATGAATATGGCAGCTATCTGGAAACTTCCAGTGATATTTGTATGTGAAAATAATCAGTATGCGGTCAGTACCCCTTTTACATACTCCTCTGCAATAAAAAAGTTGAGTGAAAGAGCAAAAGCATACGGTTTTGCAGGGTTTACTATTGACGGCCAGGACGTGAAGGTAGTTTATGAGGCGACTAAAAAAGCAGTCGAGAAAGCGCGCAGCAGCAAAGGTCCCACGCTGCTAGAATTTGTAACTTATAGATATGCTGGTCACTTTACAGCAGAACCAGTGTTCGGCCTTAACTACAGGACTCAGGATGAGATCGATTTTTGGAAATCAAGTAAAGATCCGATAGCAATATGGTCTAAAAGACTATATGAAGAAGGTGTTTGGACACAAGAAGAAGCCTCAAAAGTAGATCAGTGTGTTGAAAATAAAATCTCAGAGGCTGTTGAGTTTGCACGTGGAGGTCACTGGCCAAAACCCGAGGATGCACTAAAAGACATGTATGCGACAGAACACAATAATATTCCATCGAAGGGGTGGTTTTAATGCAACAGATCCGATATTTACAGGCGTTAGCCGAAGCCTTGCATCAGGAGATGTTGATAAATCAAGATGTGTTTGTAATTGGGGAAGATGTGAGGCAAAGCCTTCGGGGTATCACAAAAGGTTTTTTTGCAGAGTTTGGACCTGATCGTGTTATCGATACTCCAATCTCTGAATCTGGCTTTGTTGGCATAGCTAGCGGTGCTGCAATTGCTGGAATGAGGCCCGTAGTTGAGTTCCAGGTAAGTCAGTTTGTGTTTTTTGCTTTTGACCAGCTGGTGGATCAAGTGCAAAAGTTGCGTTATATGTCTGGCGGTAAATTAAATATACCGGTTACATACATAATCCCCGGTTCTGGTGCAAGAGGTGGACTTGCTGGTCAGCACTCCGACCATCCTTATCCCTATCTTCTGCACGGCGGAATGAAGGTCGTCATCCCATCAACCCCTTACGACGCTAAAGGTCTTTTAGTATCGGCGATCCGAGAAGATGATCCTGTTATTGTTTTCGCACCCATAAGGCTTCTAGCAAAAAAGGGTGATGTGCCTGAGGAAGAATATACCATTCCACTTGGAGTAGGCGAAATAAAGCGTGAGGGTTCGGATTTAACAGTTGTAGCTACTGGGCACCTGGTTGGAGAGGCTTTGAACTTAGCACAGGGTCTCGAGAATGACGGCATTTCAATAGAGATATTTGATCCGAGAACACTCCTTCCACTGGATAAAGAGCTTCTAAAAAAGTCGATATCAAAAACTGGCAGACTTGTTATATTTGATGACTCAAACCGAACATGTGGCTTTGCTGCTGAAATTTCGGCAATTGTAGCTGAAGAATGTTTTGATTCTTTGAAAGCTCCAATAAAACGTATAACACGTGCAGATGTTCCAGTTCCGTTTAGCTTGCCTATGGAAGACTATGTGCTTCCCAATGAAGAACATCTTAGGAATGCAATAAAAATAGTTCTTTCATATTAATTTTCGCGATTAGATCGAATATCTTAAGAAATGATTGATGAAAGGGGCAATGAAATATGTACGATGTACACATTCCCAAAATGGGGATGGGGACAGAGGAGGTAGATATAATTGAGTGGCAGGTGAATATTGGTAATAAGGTGGAGAAGGGATCTCCGCTTGTTGAGGTCGAATCAGAAAAAGCCAAAATAGTCCTAGAATCTGAAGTATCAGGTACAGTTGTTGAATTACTTTTTAACAATGGGGATACAGCCAAGGTAGGAGATGTTATTTGCCGTATTAATGAGGATTAAAAATTAGTGCTGGGTTGGGTTAAGACAGATATGGAGCCAAATAATGATTTAAACATTCAAGATATATATCAAAAATATGGGTTGATTCCTGTTAAATCTAAATTAGCGAGTAATGAAGTCGAGGCTGCTAGTATTGCTGAGTCTTTTGGTTTTCCTGTTGTATTGAAGATAGAATCGCCAGATATTCTACATAAAACTGATGTTGGAGGCGTAGAGCTGAATTTATATACGAAAGAACAGGTGAAAACCGCTTTTCTAAGGATAATTAATTCCGTTAAGAATGCAATGCCAAATGCTCAGGTTCAGGGTGTAGTGGTTCAGGAGATGTTATCTAAGGGGTTTGAGCTCATTATTGGATATAACTTCGATCCTGTTTTTGGTCCCACCCTGATGCTTGGAATAGGAGGGATATTTACTGAGGTAATAAAAGATGTTGTGTTTCGCGTTCTGCCTATTTCACGGGATGATGCAACACAGATGCTAAGTGGGTTAAAGAGTGCAATAATTTTAAAAGGATATAGAAACCTTCCTCCGGTTTCAGAAAAAATGCTTATAAAGCTTTTAACTACCATTGGCAAGATGGCAATGGACTTATATCCAGAAGTGGATTCCTTAGACTTTAACCCAATAGTCGTTTGGGATGACCAACACAGAGTAATTGATTTTAAGTTTGTTTCTGCAAAGAAGAAAAATGAAATAGCGTATTTAGAGCCAAATCTATCTGAACTTGATAAATTTTTTAATGCAAAATCTGTTGCAGTGGTTGGGGTTTCGTCAACTCCTGGAAAACTTGGTAATTATATTCTTGATAGCCTTGCTTTTCATGAATATAAGGGAATGGTTTATCCTATTCATCCAACTCAGGATTCAATAATGGGCATAAAAGCTTTTCATTCCATTCTTGATGTTCCCGGTCCTGTAGATCTTGTTGTAATTGCTATCCCGTTGTCAGGAGTTCCAGATATTCTTAAACAATGTAAAGCCAAAGGAACCAAAAATATTGTAATCATATCTGGAGGCGGGAAGGAATCGAGTGGCAAGGATATCGAATCAGAGATTAAGGAGTTAGCCCATAATCTTGGGATTAGAATCATTGGCTGCAACTGTGTTGGAGTATTCGATGGAGTATCGCGGATTGATACTTTATTCCAGACTCACGATCGTATGGAAAGACCGTGTCCTGGTCATATAGCTATGATTACACAATCTGGAACAGTGGGACTTGGATTTTTAGAAGCAGTTATTAATGTAGGAGTAAGCAGATTTGTTAGCTATGGGAATCGTATTGATGTTGATGAAGGTGATCTAATTTCATTTCTTGCTAATGACCATCAGACAAAAGTGATTGCTATATATGTTGAGGGACTTGAGAACGGTATGAAATTTTACAATTCAACTAAAGATGCTGTAACGAAAAAACCAGTGGTAGTTTTTAAAGCTGGGCGCTCAATGCAGGGGGCCAAGGCTTCCACCTCTCATACAGGTTTTTTTGGGGGAACGCACAGTGTAGCTTCTGGAATATTTAACCAGGCAGGTCTAATATCTGTAGATAGCATTGAGGAATTGGAGGCATCTGCAAAAGTATTGGTAATGCAACCTCGTGCAAAAGGGAACAGAGTGCTAATGATTACCAATGGTGCAGGCACTACGATACAAGCAATTGACCTGATTTCTGAAGAAAAAATTGAGTTAGCAGAAATTTCTCCAAAAACAGTTAGTAATCTTAAAAATGTATTCCCTCCCTATGTTGTTATTGATAACCCGATTGATCTCACAGGTTCTGCAACTGCTGAGGATTACGAAAAAGCCATAGAAGCAGTACTTGATGATCCAAATGTGGACATTATCATGCCATGGTTTGTCATGCAGGATACTCCTGTCAGTGAGAAGATAGTGTCAGTATTGGGAAGACTATCTTCACTTCGTAAAAAACCGATAGTATGCGGCGCTGTAGGCGGTAAGTACACTCACCACATAGCAAATTTGATAGAGGATGTGGGTGTTCCAGTGCTCCTTTCTGTAAGAGAATGGGTTACTGCGGCGCGAGCTTTGACTCCGCTAAAATAGGAATTGGATAACCACGAAGAGTTATTGACTTGTTTGGATAATATATTATAATAGAAACTGGTCTAACCAGTAATTAAGTTATCCTACTGAACTGGGGAATTGATGAGTCCATATGATGAATACTGCTTATAGAGGGAGAAAAAAATATGGAAAAAATGATCGTGAAAAAAGAAACTGAAACCTATCAGAGGAACCCTCGCGCAATCGCTAATCTTTTCCGTCGCCTTTTTACTATACCTGAAGTTGGTGTACTAATCCCATTGTTGGGTCTTATAATCCTATTCTATGTGCTGAACCCAGTCTTTCTATCTCTGAGTAACGTGACAACTATGCTGCGAGCCATGTCATTTGTGGGTGTCATTGCCATGGGGCAAACTTTTCTCCTGATTTCCGGTGCATTTGATATTTCGGTAGGTTCCGTGGCTGGTTTAGCTGCCGTTGTCTGTAGCTATACTATGGTGAGGTTGCAGCTCCCCATTCCTGTGGCAATCCTGGCTGGGTTGGCAGTAGGAGCAGTTGTTGGGCTAGTCAACAGTTTCGCAGTGATCAAGTTGGGCGTACCGGCCTTCATTACAACTATAGGTATGTTGTATATTGCAAAAGGCATTTCGTTTTTGATTTCTAAAGGATACGTAATCTACCCGCTTCCAGAGGCGATCAACAAATTTGGCACAGCTGAGCCGTTCAATACTTCCTGGAGTTTCGTTATCTTTGTGATACTGGCGGTGATTGCCTATATTGTACTCAGCAGAACCGTCTATGGGCGCAAGCTGTACACGGTCGGCGGCAATAAGGAAGTAGCACGCTTAGCAGGTATCAGTCCGGAAAAAATACTGATGTCGGGATTTATTATTTCAAGCATGTCCGCTGCGCTTGGAGGAATGCTGTTGATGGCGCGCATCGTAACCGGCAATCCAACTATCGGCCTAGGTTGGGAGTTGAATGTAATCGCCGCGGTGGTCATTGGTGGTGTGAGTCTGTTTGGTGGCGCTGGTTCTATTCCAGGGGCGGTAATCGGTTTGCTCATCATGCAGGTCGTGACGAGCGGCTTAGTAGTAATTGGTACCGATCCTTATTTGCAAACTATTGCGATAGGCTTGATCATGATAGTTGCAGTGGCAATTGATATCTGGCGACGCAAGTCCAAAATGGCTTCCTCTTGAAAAATAATAGGTTCGTCGATTGATAAGTGAAGATACTATGCAAAAAATATGTTATAGACAGACGGGAAGGAGGTGAAAAACTTAACCTCAAAAACAATATAGGAGGTGATATTAATTTGAAAGGAAAAACTAGAGTACTTATTTCAAGTGTATTATTAATTGCTGCAATCTCATTTGTTCTTTCTTCTTGTGTGCCTGCAGCGCCAACAACTACTACCACAGCAGAGACTAAAGCAGAGGTAACCGAAAGTGCTACCACTGAGACGACCGCTGCCAAGCCCTATAAGCTGGCCTTAATTCAGTTTCTGAAAGGACACCCGGTGCACCGGTTAATGCAGTTAGGCTATATAGAGGGGTGCAAGGATAAGGGTGCACAAGGCGACTTGTTGCTGACAGACAGCACCAGTGCGGTGGATATGATCCCACTAGCAGAGCAGGCTATGGTAAAAGGTTACGATGGGGTGGTACTATACGCTGTTGATAATAGTTTCTTTCCGACGATAAAGAAGTTCAAGGACAAAGGTATTCCGGTTGTCACACCGCACTTTACCAGCTTTGATCAGGAGGAGTCAGGCCTGACAGCAGTGGTTGGTGCGGACGTGCCAAAGTACGCCCAAGCTGCAGCGGAAGCGATGGGTGAGAAGCTAGGCGGCAAAGGGACTGTCGCTCTTACCCAAGGCAGCTTTAACGAGACCGAAAATCTGGTCTCTGAGACCTTCAAGAAGACAATCCAGGAGAAATACCCTGATATCAAAGTGCTGGATGCCCAGGAAGAGGGCTTCGATGAGGCTCAGGCAATCGCCAAGGCTGTAGCAATCATCCAAGGCAACCCTGATATTGCAGGTGCTCTCTCGACGACAGGCAATGGTCCTACCACATGGGCAAGAGCTGCGGAAGAAACCAACAAGGAGTTGGTAATCATCAGCATGGACTATACACGCCCGAACCTGGATCTGGTGAAGGAGGGCAAGGTCTACGGCCTTGTGGCTCAGCCACTCTACGATGAATTTTATGCATCGGTTGATCTGCTGTACAAAGCACTCAATGGTGAACCATTGGAGTACCTCAACCTGCTGCCGGCTCCGATCATTACCGTTAAGGATCTGGACAATTACTATGCCTTTAATGATCGGGCTGAAAAGTTGATGGAGTAATAAGTGAGAGGATCTTGAATTAATCTGAGACGGGTGGGATCGCACTGCGATCCCACCATCTCGACAATTGTGCTAGTATGGCTCAATATGATGTAATGAAGGTAGCTTTATGAATAATATGTATTTGCTGGAAATGTATCACATAACCAAGCGCTTTCCCGGTGTTGTAGCGTTGAACAATGTCACGCTCCAGGTCAACAAAGGCATGATTCATGGTCTGGTAGGCGAAAACGGTGCCGGAAAATCAACCTTGATGAAGATACTCTCAGGCATTTACCCGCACGGTACCTACGAAGGCGAACTAATCTTGAATGGGAAAGCCCTGCAGTTGAGATCTACTTCCGACGCCCTGGTGGAAGGGATTGGCATCGTTCCGCAGGAAATCACCGTAATTGACCAGTTGACAGTAGCTGAAAACATCGTCACCGGCAGGTGGAACAACGGAAAGGGGCAGTTCGTTAACATGCAGGGGATTAAGAATCGAGTAAAGAGATTCTTAGAAGAATATAATATTTCTCTCGATCCGAGCGCGGTGGTGTTTCGCTTGACGGCGGCGCAGAAGCAATTGTTGATGATTGCCCGTGTGTTGTATCGAGATCCCAGCGTCTTGATTCTAGATGAACCGACTTCTTCCCTGGCTTTGAACGAAATTGAAAATTTGTTCACCCACTTGCAGGAACTGCGTAGTAGAGGGATAACTTGTGTGTTTATCACGCATAAGCTCTCTGAGATTTTAAAGATCACGGATCACGTAACTGTGCTGCGTGACGGCGAGGTGACTGGGGAGTTTGATCGAGAGAATTATAAAGAATTTGATATTATCTCCGCTATGGTTGGTCGACGAATCGAAAACCTTTATCCAACCCGTGACTCACTGATCGGCGAACAAGAAGTTCTGCGTGTCGAAAACCTGACAATACCGCATCCGACAATTGCCAATCGCAGTATAGTCGAAGGTGTTTGCTTTTCTCTGCGTCAGGGGGAGATCTTAGGCCTTGCTGGGCTGGTTGGATCAGGCCGCAGCGAAGTTGTCAACGCCATTATAGGGAGAATGAAGTGCAGTGGCAAAATCTATGTAAATGGCAAAGAGGTACATATCCACAGTCCATCTGACGCCAAACAAGTTGGTATCGGCTTGATCACGGAAGATCGCAAAAAGGACGGCTTGCTGCCCAACCTGGTGTTACGCCCGAATGTGACCTTGCATAATCTGCAGCTTTTTACGGTGAGTGGTTTTTTGAACTCAGCGAAAGAAAAACGTCTGGCCAGCGAACAGGTAAAAAGATTTGATATCAAAACGCCCTCAATAGAACAGATAGTGGTGAACCTGAGCGGTGGCAACCAGCAAAAAGTCATTATTGCGAAGATATTGATGACTAGCCCGAAAATCCTGCTGATGGATGAACCTACCAAGGGTATCGATGTCGGTGCGAAGAACGAAATCTATAAGCTGATGTTTGAGCTCGCCAAGCAAGGCATTTCCATTATTATGATCTCATCAGAACTACCAGAACTGCTAGCAATTTGCGATCGTTTTGTCGTCCTCGCTGAGGGCAAAGTCGCCGATGAGTTTGACCGATCCGAGGCAAGCGAGTATCGCGTGATGATGGCAGCCACTCAGGCCAGAGAGCAGGTTTCATGAAAAATTATTATGCAGCGCGGTAGGAGAAGCTGAGAATCTGTCCGGTCTTTTCTCAAAATAGTCTTGGTGAGAGAAGGACGGTGTGATGAAAAATTTTGCCAAAATAATTAAGGAGACCCGGGTTGAGCTAGGAAGCCTGGCAATTTTTTGGATAGCCCAGGCGGGTTTTGTGTTCAAAACACCCGGTGGAAAAGTAATTTATACAGACCCTTACCTGACAGATTACGCGCAGCGAACTCTGCCGGAATACGGCTATGGTTTCAAACGCATTATGGCAACCTTAATCGAACCGGAGGAGGTAGATGCGGATTATGTGATCAGCACTCATTCGCATGCTGATCATTTTGATGCCGATGCAATGCCGATTTTAGCAAAGAACTCGCGCATTCATTTCATCGGCGCTCCAGATTGTCAGGAGCTATATATAAAAGCTGATATTAAACATGATCGTTTTACCATTCTTCACCAGGCTGAAACCCTTGAATTAGAAGGCTTTAAGCTATCCGGTGTCTATGCTGACCACAGCGACCTTGCCTTGGAAGCGTTAGGTCTCTGGTTTGACTTCGACGGTATCAAGGTCTGGCAGGTCGGAGATAGCGCTTACCGGCCTGGAAAGTGGCAAGATTTGTTTGAACAGTATGTAGATGTGCTTATCCTTCCCATTAACGGGGCATATGGCAATATGAACGAGGTTGAAGCAGCAAAATTGGCGCGCGATTCTCATGCCTGTATGGTGATTCCCTGCCATTTCTGGATGTTTCCTTTGCATTTTGGGAACCCTGCCGACTTCCTGGAGGCTTGCAAGAGATATGCGCCAGAAGTCATGCCTCTGCTGATGACGCAGGGAGAACTTTTTCTTTATCACAAGGAATGAGGAGATTATGCTGGGAAAACCATTCAACTTAGAAGGCAAGTATCTTCTTGTCACCGGCGCCGGCACTGGGATCGGCCGTGGAATAGCTCTGGAGCTAGCCCGACAAGGTGCTGATGTTGCAATCGGTTACTGCGGCAGCTCCCAAGGGGCGATTGAGACGGTTGAGGAGATAAGAGGCATGGAGCGGAGGGCAGTCGCCATTCAGGCGAACCTAACAGAGGTGGCTAACTGCCGACGGTTAGTAGATGAGGCTGTCGAGTTTCTGGGTGGTCTGGATGGACTGATCAATAATGCTGGAATTACATTTACCAAGAACTTCCAGAATGTAACTGAGGAAGATTTTAGCAGAATTTTCAATGTCAATATCCGTAGTCAGTATTTCACCTGTCAGCAGGCAGTACCCTACATGATTGAACGAGGTGAGGAATTGCGTAGCCGCTATCCCGATTGTCCATGGGCTGGGGGTAGCATTGTCAACATGTCCTCTGCGCACGGGTTCGCTGGTTTTGTGGGACACTCCGTGTATGCTGGTACAAAGGGGGCGGTTAATGCCTTCAGCCGGGAGCTGGCGGTGGAGCTGTGCCCGAAACATATCCGGGTCAATGTCATTGCACCCGGAACAATTGAGGTACCCAGTTACTTCAAAGCCGACCCCAGTTATACCCGAGAAGTCGGGAACAGCTTAGTGCCGTGGGGGCGCGCTGGTCTGCCAGAGGATGTGGGTTACTTGGCAGCTTACTTAATGTCTGATGCGGCAGAGTTCATGACTGGTCATGTTCTCTACTTCGATGGTGGATTGACAGCAAAAATGGCCATCCAATACACACCCCCGGAAAGGGTACAATAGATATACGTCTTAGTACTCGAATTATTGATTAGTTTTCTTGAATTGTAAGGCAAATATATACAAATGTTTAAGAGCACTATTGAAAGACAGCAAGCCTTTTGGAAGCGAATGAATACTGATAGGCCACTACTTGGGATAAATATCGGCTTTTTTGTCAATCAGCGATTTCCTCGTCTGATGGCAAAGATCCCTGAAGGAATAGTAAATCCGCAGGATATTGATGTTAATCTATTTCTCAAAGACTGTGATGAACTATATCAATCTCATCTTGACTTGGGAGACTACCCCTTCGTAAGCGCCCCATTTGTTGGCATTCCATGGCTGGAAGCCATTGCTGGCTGTACGATTGTATCTTCACCGACAAGCTTTTGGGCTAAGCCATGTATTACTGACTGGAAGACCTGGCATTGGGAGGAATCCATACATGACAACCCGTGGACAAATAAATTATTGGAGTTAATGTCAGCACTAGTTGAGCATTCTAATGGAAGATACCCGGTAGCACCAACTTTAATGCGCGGACCTGCAGACATACTTTCAGCAATGCGTGGCGGGGCTCAACTGCCTCTGGATATAATTGATGATCCTAGTTTGGTTATGCCTGCTATCGAGAAGTGCGCGAATATTTGGGAAGAGATTGGCAGGGCTCAATTAGATTTGATACCAGAGTCTAATGAAGGGTATATGGCAGGAGATGCTGCTCTTCGAACATGGGCACCAAACAAAATACTCTGGCTTCAAGAAGATGCAATATCATTGCTTTCTCCCCAAATATATCGCGAATTTTTTCTTCCAGTTGATAGACGGCTCTCTGATGAGTTTCCTTGCATAGCATATCATTTGCACGGTTCATCCATATGGGCAGTTGATGAGCTAATTCAATTGCCAGGGATTAATGTCATGGAGTTAAATTTTGAAACAGATTACTTTGATATTGAGGATATTTTCGATAGTTGGAAGAAGATACAGAATAATAAGCCGCTGATTATATGGCGAATTTATGGTGAGGATTTCTGGGTATGGCTTGAGCGAGTCCTAAAAGAGTTTCCGCCTAAAGGACTTTCAATTCAGGTTTCGGTATATAAGGCAGAAGATGCTAAACAAGTAAAGGACGGTTTTTTCAAGATTATTAGCGGCGTGTAGGTGAAAAACATAATTGTAGGTTGGGTGCACAAATGCTGTTGAAAAGTCATCATGAAACAATCTCTTGTGAGCAGAACTAAGAGGAGGGGCAGAGACTCATGAAGATCACATCAATCGAAACTTATTCGGTAAGTGCAACATGGAAGAATTGGTTATTTGTTAAAGTTTTTACTGACTCTGAGTTGTATGGTATTGGCGAAGCTACCATAAATGGGTTTATTAAGACCACTGAGGCAGCTGTTCATGAACTTGAGCACCTTGTTATTGGGGAGGACCCCAAACAGATAACTGCCATTGCTCGAAAATTAATAAAAACTGTCCAGGATGCCGGCCACATTCATCGTCTTGTAATGGCTGCAATCGAGGTATCCTGCTGGGACATTCAAGGTAAATTATTGGGTGTGCCAATATACCAGTTGCTTGGTGGGAAAGTTAGGGATTCTATCCTTGCATATGCTAATGGATGGTATAGAGCGGAACGTACGCCGGAACACTTTGTTAAGGCTGCTGAGATAGTGGTTAAGAAGGGATTCCACGCACTTAAGCTCGATCCTTTTGGCTTAGCTCAAGGATTTATCGATGAGGGTGAACTGCAACTGGCATATGACATTGTTAAAGCCATTCGAGATAGATTTGGTCGTGATCTGAAAATAATGATCGATGTGCATTCTCGTTTCGCTCCATCGGAAGCATTGCGTGCTGCACACAAGCTTTCTGCACTGGATATTTTCTGGTGGGAAGAACCAACTACAGCTGAGAGAGAGAAGCTCACGAATGAGATTGCAAAGCAATGCCCTATCAGTGTTGCGACGGGGGAGCAGTTCGATAAGGTAGGAAAGTTCCTAACACTTGCAATGGGTGGTGGAGTCAGTATATTCCAGCCGGAGCCAATGTCTCTTGGAGGTATCATGAATACAATCGCTGTTGCTAGTCTGGCAGAGGCTAATGGATGCTGGATAGCACCGCATCAGAGCGGAGGACCAGTTGCTACTGCTATATGTCTTCAACTTGCGGCATGTATTCCAAATTTCTTAATACTCGAGCATTTTGATCCATTCAATGAGCCTTGGACAAGAGATCTTGTTACGTGGGTACCAGAAATTAATCCGGAGAATGGTCACCTTTCGATTCCCACCAGTCCTGGTTTAGGTATTGATCTGAACATGGATGTTGTTCTCGATCACCCGTATGATCCAAAGGCTTATTTTGATCTTCACCAGGATGGTTGGGAGAAACGCATCGGAACGCAGAAATAATATGAAAAACTTAAATAGAGCTCTAGTTTAGACTAACTTTTTTTGAATGGGGTTTTTATCATGACGGGTCGAGAAAGGTTATTGAAAACTTTCAAAGGTGAATCAGTTGATAGAGTACCAATCTGTCCCTGGGTTTATAAAAACTTTATTTATGAGTATTTTAAAATTTCACCTGAAGAGCAAAATTGGCGAGGAAATTACTACCTTGGCGAAAAAACAATTGAGGTTTACAAATATTTCAGTTTTGATCTCCTACACAGGCTTGGAACTCCGTGGCACATTTATGATGAGAAGAGTTCTGATGATGGTAGGTGGATAGTATATGTTCAATTTAAAAAGATCAAAGGCAGAGATACAGAGATCACTACAATCAAAACCCCAGAGAGAATTTTACGCCAGGTAAAAGAGTTTGTGCAAGTGTCGAAATATACTTATGTTGAAGCTATAAGTGAATATTTCATTAAGGACAGAAGTGATTTTGATCAGTTTTTAAAGTATCAACCTCCGTTCAAACCGGATGATGAATTTAATAATCTCACAAAGACGAAAGAAGCGGTTGGAGATGATGGAATAGTTGTTTCATGTCTGCACGGTACATTTAATTCGTTGAATATGTATAGAAAGCTCGAAGATATTATGATGGATCCGCACACCGACGAAATATTCTACAGAGAAATGATCAAGTATTTTGGAGGGCGTGCTGCAGAAATAGCTAAATATATGGTTGAATATGGTGCAGACGTAATAGAGTATGCTGCAAATCTTGCATCTGGGTGCGTTGGGCCTGGATTCTTTGAAAAATTCGTTCTTGAGTATGAAAAAGAGTTTATAGACAAAATTCATTCTTATGGTGCTTTTGATATTTATCATAATTGTGGTGATGCTGCTGATATAATGCACCTTTATAATCAACTTGGAACAAATGCTTGGGGATATCTAACTCCTAAACCGTTTGGGGATGTTGTTTTAGAAGATGCTTTAAAAATAATAGATAAAAATATTGTTTTAATAGGTAATATAGATCAGGTTGAGTTTATGGTTAAGGCTAAACCTCAGGAGATAAAGATTCGAGTTAAGGAAGTCCTTAAAAGAGCTAAAGAACGTGGAAATTTTATTCTCTCTACCACTGATTGGTTCTTCGATAATACACCATATGAAAATATTAAGGCATTTGTTGAGGCAGGATTGGAATACGGTAATTACTCAAAATGACTTTAAAAATTTATAAATCTTCTTATAAAGAGCAAGAGGCAATTACTATAGAATCAAAAGTACTAAGAGTACAATTCTTGCCACATAATGGCTCAAATATGTGTTCGCTATATTATAAACCGAAGGATTTGGAGCTATTAGTACAGAGGAAAAATAAATATAAGGCTGGGGTTTATGATGGCAGCTACATAAAGTCTGAGTGTGCCGGTTTTGACGAGATGTTTCCGTCAATAGATGAGTGCTTCTATTGTGATTACCCTTGGAAGGGAATTCATATACCTGACCATGGAGAGGTGTGGAGTATCCCTTGGAATGTAAATATAGAAAACAAAAGGCTGCACTTTTTAACTTATGGGGTTAGGTTTCCTTATAGAATTGAGAAGTGGGTGCATTTTGCACATGATAATGTTATCCAAATTAATTATAAAGTTACAAATCTTTCAGCCTTTAATCTGGATTTCATGTGGGCTGCGCATCCTATGTTTATTCTTGAAGAGGGCTCACAAATATTATTACCCCCACAGGTAAATAGAGTAATTTGTACTTTGGACTTGACTGGAGGTTTTGGAAAATATGGGGATGAGTTTAGCTGGCCAATTTATGAAGATTCTTTGGGCAATAAGATTGATTTAAGCCTAATAAAACCGAAAATTGCCAATAGAGCAATAAAGTATTTTATTAAGGGTAGAATGCCTGAGGGTTGGTGTGGATTGAATTATGGTAAAAGTGGACTTACCATGACTTTATCATTTCCGGTGGAAGAGGTGCCATACTTAGGAATTTTACCAAATGAGGGTGGGTGGGATGATCTATATAATATATTTTTAGAACCAGCTACTGCTCCTCTTGATAGATTGGATATAGCGAAAATACACGGAGAGCATTCTACTGTAAGAGCGAATTCAGTTTATGGATGGTATTTAACTATCTCAATATCAGATAGGTGCTGCTGATGATAACAAAATGAGTAAAGATTAATGTTTTTCACTATAATTCTTAAAAAATCTTTGTCATAAGTTAATGCTTCTTACAGTTCGCCTCTTTGCTTTTAATTTTTCTAATATCTATCTGCATTCAACTTTGGTTTGACTTTCTACTTACTAATTTAAGAAAAGGGTGGGTATTGTTAAATGGCTTTTTTACAATGCGTGTCTGGTGCAACGTATGCTTTGATCAATAAAAATTATGATACTATTTGCTTTAAAAATGAAAAAAATTTATTATAATAACTGGTTTAACCAGTAATTTAGTAATCCAATTTTAAAATTGTATTTTTATTAAGTAATATAAAGTTAATAGTTTGGAGGTTCTGATTGAGGATAGGAGTCTTTCCAAAGAAGCGCCTGCTGGAGTTTTATAAAAGCATGATTTTGTCAAGAAAAACAGAACAAAAAATTAAAGAGCTAGCTGATGCCGGCGAGATTTTGGGCACGCATCATGAAAGTTCGGGTCAGGAAGCAATTGCAGTTGCGATTGCAGCTGTTAAAAAACCAGATGATGTGCTTGGTCTCAGCGTAAGGACAATAGCTAATATCGTTGCTGTAGGCGGAGATCTTAAAGGATTATTTGCAGAACTATTTGGCAGAGCTACTGGTTATAATAAGGGGTTTGGCGGCTCTATGCATTTGAATGTTATGGAAAAAGGACTTTGGGGTGTTGAGGCTGTCCTCGGTTGCAAGACTTCTATAGTTGTTGGTTACGCGTTAAAGTGTAAATTGAAAAAAACAAGTAATATTGCCATTGCGACATATGGTGATGGCGCTTCTAACCTGGGAGTTATTCATGAAGTAATGAATATGGCTGCAATATGGAAGCTGCCGGTGGTTTTTTTGTGTGAAAATAATCAGTATGCTGTTACAACAAGTATAAGGTATGCGACGAGCATTAAAAATTTAAGTGAACGGGCAGCAGCTTACGGTTTTGAAGGTGTAACCGTGGATGGTATGGACGTAGAGCAAATTTACGGACCGCTTAAGAATGCTGTTAACAAAGCAAGGGCAGGTGAAGGCCCTTCGCTGGTGGAATGCATTACTTATCGTTTTGCAGGTCACATGATTGCAGAACCCAGGTTAAATGTAAGCTATAGATCAGAAGAGGAAATTGAGTACTGGAAAAAGAGAGATCCCATTAAAATCTGGGCAAATAAATTAATCACATCAAATATATGTACTCAGGATGATCTTGATAATATTGATAAGGAAGCAACTAAACTCATTGATGAAGCTGTTGAGTTTGCCCGGAAGAGCCCGTGGCCTGATCCGGAGGAAGCTCTCAAATATATGTACGCAAGCGAAAATAAATATATACCCGCCAGGGGGTGGTAGAAGTGAGCCAAATTCGATATATGCAGGCATTTACCGAAGCATTAAAAGAAGAAATGCTTAATGATCCCGATATTTTTGTCATCGGAGAAGATGTGAGAGAAAGTATCAGGGGAATGACAAAGGGCTTGTACAAGGAATTTGGACCCGAGCGCGTAATAGACACTCCTATTTCTGAACAGGGTTTTACAAGTATGAGCATTGGAGCAGCAATTGCCGGGATGAGACCGGTGGTTAAGTTCATGTTATCAGAATTTATTTTTTATGCATTTGACCAGTTAATTGATGAGGCTGCTAAATTAAGATACATGTGGGGCGGCAAATTGAAAATACCAATAACCTTTGTAGTTGTAGGCTCCGGAGCCCGCGGTTGCATGGCGGGACAGCACTCTGATAATCCTTACCCATTTCTTTTGCATGGAGGCATGAAGGTGGTAATTCCATCAAGTCCACACGATGCAAAGGGTTTATTAAAGGCATCTATCAGGGATGACGATCCGGTAGCAATATTTCTTCCGATAGCGTTAGCAGCCCTCAAGGGCGAGGTTCCCGATAAAGAGTACATAATTCCATTAGGAGTTGGAGAGATCAAGAGGGAGGGCACTGATATAACAATAATAGCGACAGGTCATCTTGTAAATGATGCATTAAAACTTGCTGATGAATGCGAGAAAGAAGGAATTTCAGTAGAAGTATTTGATCCAAGGACACTTCTTCCTCTGGACAGGGAAATGATGATTAAATCTGTTTCAAAAACAAAAGGAGCCGTTATTTTTGATGACTCAAATAGAACCTGTGGATTTGCGTCTGAGGTTTCAGCAATATTAATGGAGGAATGCTTTTCCTTGCTGAAAGCACCGGTAAGAAGGGTGACGAGATGTGATGTTCCAGTGCCATTCAGCTATCCGCTTGAACAGTATGTACTTCCAAATTCAACGAAAGTAAAGGATGTAATAGACCAATTACTAAATAATTAATGATTTTTAAAATCATAAAAACTGATTAAAAGAGGAGTTTGATATTGGATTACGGTGTTAACAACCAAAATAAAGATAATGACCCCTATTCAGATAATCCTCTAATTGAGTTAAGACAGCTTAAAAGTGTACGAAAAGTAACCGCAAGGCGATTAACTGAAAGCTATAAAGATAAAGTCCACGTAACTGCTCATAGGGCAATCGAATGCGATGCGTTGTTGGAATTTATAAAAATAAAGAAAAATGGCACCATAAGCGATTATCTTTTTCGAGCAACAGCAATTGCATTAGACAATAACTGCATTTTCAATGCTACTTTCGATGGTGAGGAGTTTCGAATCTATAAAAAAATCAGCATAGGTATTGCTATTGATACTCAAAGGGGTTTGGTCGTTCCTGTATTAAAAGATTGTTTGGAATTGAACTTTGATGATTTTGTAAAAAGACGGAGAGAATTAATAAATGCGGCCATAAATTCTCAATATTCTTTAGAAGATTTAATTGGCGGTACTTTTACAATTAGCAATCTTGGTGTAATGGGTGTCGATTTTTTCAATATGATAATTAACCCGCCGCAGGTTGCCATTCTGGGAATTGGGAGGCTCTACTATACAAGCATATCCTGGAGTAAAGACGAAGAGCCAAAAGTAAGAGCCCTGTTGCCCTTGAGCCTTACTCATGATCACAGAATATTAGATGGCGCTGATGCGGCAAGGTTTCTTAATAATATCCAGGAACTTTTTTGGGAACCGAGAAAGATAATTGAACATTAATCGTTATTTTAGAAAGAAAATTTTATGTGGGGAAATAAAATGGCAATATTTACTATTACCTCAAGAAGTATTGATGAAGCCATTGTATTAAATTTAGCTAAGAAAGATGTAACAATTGGAATAAGTTATTTTGAGGATGAAACGGGCAGGAATATAAGTGATACAGCAGATGTTTTAAAAGAGGTAGAATCATTCGGTTCCAATGGGATCTTATTAAGTGCTGATATTTTGAGAAGGGATCAGGTCAATAAGACAATTGATGAATTTCTGTCTCATTTTAAAAAATATACCACTAAAAAGACTTGGCTACCCAGAAGAGGTTGCTAAAGTAGTTACCTTTTTATGTTCTGATGATGCCTCTTACATAACTGGTGAAATTTTAAATGTTTCTGGAGGATTAAATGCCCGCTAATGAGTGAACTATATTTGTGAAAAAATCAATTGTTAGTATTACATGTTAACATCTCTTTTCCCATGATGATTATCATGTAATATTTTTTGCAACCTCCTTTTTTCGAAATTATCCAGTGATTTTTATTGATAATATCAGCGAGGAGCTACTCATGGCTGCTGGGAAATTCAAAGCAAAAAATATGATTGCTTATGTAGATGCCTTAGCTGCAGCCACTGCGAAAATTAATAACGCGATTTTAATAACAGGTGATCCCGAATTTAAACAGTTAAATGATGGAATTAATATCTTGTGGATTTAATGAATGAGAAATAAGGACTTATCACTAAATTAATTGTCTAATTTTAAGTGTTGATTACAAAATGACAGGATGATTTTTGAATAAAGGTTTACAAAAAGTTGAGTTGACTATCGCAGGGAAGTCCTAAATCCAGTGCCTTATTCTAAACCAGATTGCCATCACAATCGAGATCAAGATTTGGTCGCTGCTGCCCCTTCATGCAGTCCTCAACTTCTCTTATCGTACCTTTCGTGGGACGATCTTTTGCATATGCTTTTATCATATTTTCCCCTTTATAAGCTTTTTTAATTCCAGTGCATTTTTTATGGCAAAAGCATGGTAATCGTTGTTGAAATAGCAATAGACTTTTAAACCCGATTTCAGCAGACCTGTGATTCTATCTGCCCAGATCCCGAGGTCATCCAGTTTATAGTCTGTTGCATAGAGGGCTTCTCCTCCATGAAATCTTATATATGCGAAGTCTGCGGTTGCCTCGCAGGACGTCGGATACCTTTTGCAGTCTGCCTGGCATATGGCAATGTTTCTTGATCGAAAGATATCATAAATTTCATTGCAGAACCAGGACTCATGGCGAAATTCGAAGCTGTAATTATGTTCTGAGCCTAAGTTTTTGAGTAGCTCGGTTAAAAGGCTCACATCTTTTCTTAAAGAGGGTGGAAGCTGGAAGAGGATTGGGCCAAGCTTGCGACCGAGAATGTCTGCGCCCTTAAGGAATTTATCGACTGCGTCAATACAGTCGGAGAGCCTTTTTATGTGGGTGATGAATTTGTTCGCTTTGACGCTAAATATGAAATCATCCGGCACAGAGTTGAACCATTTTTCATATGTTTGATCAAGTGGCTGTCTGTAGAATGTGCTGTTAATCTCTACCGTGTTGAACTGCCTTGCGTAATAGGAGAGTCTCTCATCGCTTCTGATCCTTGCAGGGTAGAAGACGTCGTCCTCCCAGTGCTTGTATGCCCAGCCTGATGTCCCTATGAATAACCCCTTTAAAATCTCATTCATTATGTCTCTTAAGTTAAAGCTTTTAGATAGCAAAGGAGTAATATTAGTATATAGGATAAAAACGGAATGAACAGAATTCTGTAAGGTAGGGTACAATAATTGATTGGTTTTTTTAATAATCCAAGGATAAGCTTGTGTCTCTTCATTGTGAAATGACTTTTAATTATTGATGAGATTTGTTGGGTTCAATTGAATTCTTTTTAAATATATTCAGTTACGGCCAAGCTACTTAGCAGTCCGGAGAAGGTGCTTATGGACAAGGAAGTGATATTGGCGGTTATTGCTATGCAAATGGGCGATATTGATGAGTCTGCATCTGTCTACAAAGGCATCGAACTTGGAGATGGGACGGAAATAATATTAGCAGAGGGTGCGAACTTTAATTTTTCACGTGGCAACGTATACATTACAGATGGCACAGTATTAGTTAAAGTACCCAAGCAAAGGTCTCATCAAGAAGAACCCAAACCAGAGTAACGCTAAAGATTTTAAGTCAATATCATTTGCGATAGCCATTACTTTTATGATTTCAATTATTTTTAACCCTTATAATTTTTATAGTCATATCCATGGTGATGTATAAGAATTTGAAACTTTAGTGACAATCATCACCGATTAAATAACAAATTATTGGTCGGGGACTTCAATTTATATTTTATAAGTACTAATCTTGAATAAATTTGATTGATTTCTTACGTTTGTGGAAGAGAAGATAGTTATCTCTGGATTCTCCCGGATGTGTTCCCTTTTATGAGGTCCATTACTTCATCTTCTCTTACAAGGTTAAAGTCTCCAAGTATTGTTTGTTTTAATGCGCTTGCAGCCGTTGCGAATTCAACTGTTTCTTGGGGTGATTTATTTTTTAAAAAGCCATATATCAATCCGGCTGAGAATGCCGAACCACCTCCGCCTCTGTCAACGAGATGTATGTTATATTTTTTTGATTGATAAAATTCGTTGTTATCATATAAAAGAGAATACCACCCATTGTCGGATGCAGAATAGCTCTCCCTTAAAGTTGTTGCTATATATTTAAATCCGAACTTATCCTTCATTCGAGCAAAGATGTCTTTGTAGCCTTCTATGCTGAGTTTGCCTTTATATACTTCCGTGTCTTTAGGTTTAAATCCGAGGCACATTTCGGCGTCTTCCTCATTGCCAATGCACACATCAACATATTTCATAAGGTTTGTCATGATTGTTATTGCTTTTTCTTGAGACCACAATTTCTTTCTGTAATTCAGGTCAATGCTTACAGTAAGGTTGTGCTCTTTAGCTGTCTTAAGGGCTTTTTCGGTTAGTTTTGCTGCTTTCTCACTAAGGGCAGGCGTGATTCCTGAAGTATGAAACCAATGAGCATCTTTAAATATTTTATCGAAATCAAAATCAGAGATATCTGCCTCTGATATTGATGACCATTTTCTATCGTAAAATACCCTTGAAGGTCTGATGGATGCCCCAATTTCATAGAAGTTCAACCCAATCCTTTCGCCACCAAGTGCGATGTACTCAGTATTTATTCCATATGCTCTCAAGCTATTTATAGCAGAATGGCCGAACGGGTTATCTGGAAGCTTGGTAATGAAGGCACAATCTATACCGAAGTTAGCAAGTGACACTGCTACATTGGATTCATCTCCACCGTACATGATAATTAGATTAGAAGTCTGTTCAAATCTGAGATTATCAGGAGGTGTTAATCTCATCATCACCTCTCCCATTGCTATGAATTTACTCATATCTCATTCTCCTGTTGGTCCTATTAGAACTAAAGATTTTTAATAATCCCTGAAAATAGATTTCATAAAATCAATTGATTTTTTTGCAGCAGTATTGCTATTAGGAATAGGTAGGCACTCCACAACTATGTATCCGGAGTATTGAATCTTTTTGAGAGCGGATACGATTGGGGGAAAATCAATATGACCAGCACCGGGATACATGCGGTTGCTGTCTGCAATGTGGAGGTACCCAAGCAATCTGGAAATCTTTTTAATGGTCTCGCTTATATTTACTTCTTCTATATTCATATGAAATGTATCAACGTGTATTTTTAATATCGGGAAATTATTTTTATCAATTAATTCAAAGATTTCCTCTGCCTTATTTAAAAAGTTTGTTTCATACCTGTTGGCGGTCTCAATTAATAAGGTGACGCTTTTATCAACCGCATATTCAAGGATTTCCTCCAGGCTGTTACAGAATCTTTTTTCGTGTTCGCTATACGAGGAATCTGTGGGTATGTTGCCCCTTATTGTGCCGATTATTACTGATCCCCCGATTAGAGCTGCGAGGTCTATGAATTCTTTTATTTTTATAATTGTCTCTTTTCTCTTAATTTCTGAGCAGTCAGTAAGTGATAATTTATCGAAGTGATATGAAAGACCTGTTGAAATACCTGAGATCTCTATGTTAAATCTTTCGCATTGTTTAGTAATTTGATTTGCATTAATTTCCTTTGGATCTTTGATGTGCAGCTCCACTGCATCATAACCATATTTTCTTGCCTCTTTTATGCTTTCAGCAAAGTCACCAATAAAGACATATGGCACGGTAGGTGACTTTAGGTTTCCAACTGCAACACCATAGGTAAGGGTTCTCATATTTTTATATCATTAGTTTGGGCATAATGCATAAGATGATTGTTGGTTTTGAAAACATTTTTAAGGGATCTCGTAGAGGCCAATCTTTGCCTGTTTTATGATATCAATGAATTTTGCAACCTGTTTGGTTATCCACTCAATGCCTTCAACAGCTATTTTTTCTCTATCCATGAAGGTACGGGCGCCTGATACAGCGCACGCTCCGCATTTTATAAACTCAGCAGCATTTTCAGGTGTAACTCCTCCTGAAGGTATCAGATCCAGATTTGGGAAGACCATCTTTAAATTCGTCATGTATTTTGGTCCTCCAAGTGCTCCCGGAAAGACCTTCACCATGGAAGCACCTGCCCTCATTGCCTGAAAACACTCTGTTGCGGTAAAGGCTCCAGAGTAAACTGGTATTTGATAACGGTTAGCCAAATCTATTACATCCGGTATTACGCATGGATTTACAATTAAGGAACCACCATGCAGTATTACTTCTCGAGCAGTAGTGATATCCAAAACAGTACCGGCTGCCACCCATATTTTGCCCTTAAAATGTACAGAAATTGCTTCTATAGCCTCTAGTACACCTGGGGTTGTCGTGGTGACTTCAATTACTCTTGCACCGCCGTTATACATCGCCTGCGCATATGCAATAAAGTCATCTTTTTGTTTTAATTTTATGCAGGGCAATACTCCTGTCTCTTTCGTTTTTTCAATAACAATTTGTTTTGTGCTTTTATTACCATCAGACATGTGTTCGTGCTCCTTCCTATCGGAAAATTGCTAAATTTTAATTTTAATGATGACTTTTTTAACCTGCTGAGAGTCTGACATCTTTATAATTGGCATATGGGCATCCTGAGGAAAGAAAATCGCAAAATAATCTTTTTCAAATCTGATATATTCACCCTCTCCCTTTAGCACCACCTTATCTTTTTCCTCTACGTACTCTTGGAAGTCGAGTTTATCAATGTTAGCATAGCCGATATATTCACTACCTTCGATTATGAAGTGAATATCAATGTATTTTAAATGTGCATCCCATGTGCACAAATCTCTTGATTTACATTCATATGTCTTTAATGTTGCATATATTTTGTCTCCATCAATTTCATATTTTTTCTCTTCCAGATTGTTAAGGTCATTTTCCATAAGGAATTTAAAAGCAGCAGAAAAGCTATTATTCAGAACATGGTAGGAGTTCGAATTCTTCAGGGTGTCAATTATCAATTAAACCATCTTCTTAAGTAACTTTGTTGATATTCAATTAAGTAAAGCTGATAAAATAAAGTTGTACTATACATCTATACTACAGTTATACCGCATTATGCTATCAGTTTTGACGAAGGGTGTCAAGGATTAAGGGCTTGTAAGGCCATTTCTATGATTCTGGGATTATGACCGTTCTGGATCTTTCAAGGTGTTTTATCATGGCATTCTCAGCGGATTTTCTATCCCTGCTTTTTATAGCTTCGATAATTTCAATATGACCCTCTATGCCCGCAGCTTTAGCATCTGATTTGTTTCGCCCTTTAGTGAATACGGCGTTAATCAATAGGCTGGATATCGGGGAGATGAACGAATAAAAAAGAGGATTCTTTGTTGCCTTTGCAATAGTATAATGAAAATCCAACTCTTCGATTGCCCATTTATCAACATCATCAAAATGGATTTTCATCATCTCTACTATGTCTTCTAATTTTTTTATTTCTTCTTCAGCTGCTCTCTCGGCTGCTAAACCACAGGCTGTGACTTCCAGGGTTAGCCTGAATTCAAATAAGTCCTTTATCGTAATATTACTGAATACCATTAGTCTGCTGACCATATCCTTGAGTATATCCGTCTCAGGTTTGGCAACGTAGACCCCGTCTCCTGTTTTTACTTCAATTAGTCCTCTCTCTTTTAAAGTCTTCAGTGCTTCTCTTAATATATTCCTGCTTACGCCAAATTTTTCTGCCAGTATCTTTTCAGGTGGCAGCTTCTCACCAATTTTTAAAGTCTCATTGAGGATCATCTGTTCCATCTGTTTGGCGATAGTGTCGTATAAATGGTGTCTGTTTATCTGAACATATTGTGTCATAATAAGATCAGTTGGCTATCAATCATTATTCATTTAGATATTTTATTGCTCCTACAGTTCTTTTCATAGTATTTTTTCCCAAGATATGTTGTGCTATACTTCAGTACTACAGTAAAACCTTTTACAACTTTAGCAATTTAAACAAATTATGTCAAGTTGAATTGTAGTTGTTAAATATCGCTTGACACAAAAATGATGAATTGGTAATATTTCAGCTATACTATAGGTGAACAGTATAATAGTACAACAGGGTTAGTAATCAGTATGCTTTTATCGTTGTTATCGATTTTAAATATAGTTGAGTCATATGAAATATTTTGCTTGCGTAATGTATATTCAATAATTAATAACACCTGTGAAAAGTAGATATGATAGAAAAAAGATCTCCAAGTGCTTACAGTTCAGTAAGAGCAAAATATAATTTGTTTTTAAGAGCATCACAAAAATTAGGGCCCATTTTCCTTGTGTTATTCTACTCTCTTTTTGTCTTTTTAATTAAACCAAGGTTTTTGAGTATCCCGAATTTAGCAAATGTTGCTCAACAAATAGTGCCTATAGGCTTAATTGCGCTCGGGCAGACGTTTGTATTGATATCCGGTGGCATTGATTTATCGACCGGTAGCATAATCGCTTTATCCTCAGTAACAATGGGAGTGGTGTTTGGGTTAACAAATAATATCTGGTTAGCAATTTTAGCAGCAATAACAATTAGTCTATGTATCGGAGTGTTAAATTCTTTTCTGATAGCCAAGGTTAAATTACCTGCAATGATAGTAACATTATCAACAATGTCTATTTCTATGGGTCTTGTTTTGATTGTAATGGGCGTAATGAAATATGTATTTTTCATATCGCACCCATTTCTTTATCTGTTTGGTGGTGAAAGAATTTTTAACATCCCATATTCGTTTATCTTGCTGATCTTTGTTTTTTTGCTTGGATATCTTGTCTATAACCACACCAAGCTGGGAATTCACACCAGAGCCTCTGGAAGTAATGAATTAAGCGCAAGATTAGCGGGAATTAGTATTGATAGAAATATGATAGCAATATACATGCTTTCCAGTTTGCTTGCAGGACTGGGCGGAGTGATCATTACTTGCAGGATGGCAATTGTGCAGCCCATCATTGGGGCATCAATGACTATGTTGCTAGAGTCGATTGCAGCAGTAATAATTGGAGGGACAAGTCTATTGGGCGGTAGAGGTACAATTCAAGGAACTTTTATTGGAGTGATCCTGATAGGTCTGATCAGCAATTCCCTGAATGTTTTAAACATCAACCCGAATTTACAAGATGTTTTTAGAGGAACAGTGCTTATATTTATTTTGTTTTTTGATCGAATTGTTAATAGGGAAGCTTAAACAGAAAGGGGGTGATTAATTGTGAAAAGAATCAAAATAATGATGCCTATTGTGGTCTCAGCTGCATTAATAGCTTCTGTTGTCGTTGGTTTGTTTGGATGTGCTCCTGCTCCAGCTACGACAGCAGGGGAAACAACTCCGGCTGTAGAGACAAAAGCAGCAGAGGTAACAACTACTGCGCCAGCAAAAAAACCAGTAATAGGATTCGTTATGCTTACACTCACTCATCCGTATCACGTTGAGCAGATGGAGAGTGGGAAAAAAGCTGGAGAAGCTTATGGAGTGGATGAAATATGGCTGAGCTCGGAAGTAAATATGGAGAAAAACCTTGCTAATATCGAAGCATTAATTCAGCAAAAGGTTGATGCAATAGTTTGTGATCCTGTGGACGTTAAGGGTATACTTCCTGCCATAGACAAGTGCAAAGAAGCAGGTATTCCATTTATAACCTCATATGGGAAACTTGAACATGAATGGGCTTATAACACCCCATGCGCTGATCGTGACAACATGTATGGACTGACGCAAATAATGGCAGCTTACCTGAACTACGATGGTGGAGTTTGTAAACTTGTTGGGCTGCCGGGGCAATACTGCGCTGAGCAGAGGAAACAAGGTTTTGATGAAGCAGTGGCTGATATTCAGAAGGAACATCCCAATTTCAAAGTTCTTTCAGAACAACCTACAGATTGGGATCCAGTAAAGGCTGAAAAGATACTCGAGGACTGGATTGTTGCTTATCCGAAAATTGATGGCATCATTACTTCAAGTGACGGGCTGCTCTATGCTGCGGTGGATATGGTTAAAAGAGCTGGTAGAGAAAATGAGATAAATCTGTTTGGTCACGATGGCGATAAAAAAGCGCTTGAACTAGTGCGAGATGGACAATTTAAGGCCGATGTCTTGCTTGGTGCAACGAGGCTGGAATGGTTCATCGTAAGGTACGTTTCGGACATACTTACTGGCAAGAATCCTCCGCGTGCTGTTGAAATGCCAACTTATTTTGTAATGACAGATGAAACAGCGGAGAAATGTTATGCTAATGGATTAAGCAAAGACTACTCTTACATTACTCCAGAAAAAGCAATTGAATGGGCAACACAAGGCAATTTAGAGTTCGGGCCTGACAAAGAGGTAACATACAAAGAAGCGGAATTTTAACAGAAAAGCTGGGCTGTCCCCTTAAAAGGACAGCCCTATAAAAAAAATTATAATTGTTGCTAGTGTAAAAAGCATAGGCATGAGCCTAATGAATTAGATGTTTGTGGGAAAAATTAATTGAAGTGAAAATTAGGGAATTTTTTTACAAAAAATTTAGATACGTTATTTTAGTAGGATTTATACTCTTTATCGCTTTTGGGATGGTCTTTATAAATAGCGCATTCTTTAGATTCAGTAATCTTATGAATCTTGTGCAGCAGATCTCAGTTTTATCGATAGTCGCAATAGGAATGACATTTGTAATAATTTCAAAGGGCATAGACCTGTCTGTTGGATCAAATCTTGCCTTTGCAGGTGCATTAGGGGTATACGTTGTGAACTTGACCGGCAATGCCTTCCTTGGAATGTTGGTTTCTCTAATAGCTGGCGCCTCCATTGGATTGCTAAATGGGTTAATGATTGGCAGATTTAAGATCAGTCCTTTTATGGCTACACTTGCGACTATGGTATTGGCTAGGGGTTTAACGATTTGGATTACAGATGCTGATTCAGTTTGGGTAAAAAACAAACTTTTTCTTTGGCTTGGTCAGGCTTACATAGGTCGTGTCCCAGCAGTTTTGTTTCCTGTTGTTGTAAGCCTTTATTTAGGAAATCTCTTTTTGAAGAATATGGTCTTTGGCAGAAATACTTTTGCTATCGGCGGAAATATCATGGCTGCGAGGGCTGCAGGAGTCAAGCCGGCAAGGCAAATTGTGTATACATTTATGCTTTGTGGAGCAATTGTTGGTTTGGCATCTGTTATTGCTGTTGGAAGGATGAGCTCAGCACAGCCTTGGGCAGGACAAGGTCTTGAGTTTGAAGTTATTACAGCTGTTGTGCTAGGCGGCACAAGTCTAAGGGGTGGCGAAGGCAGTATGATGGGTACACTATTTGGAGCTATCTTGATTGGAGTTTTAGGGAATAGCCTTGCTCTTTTGAATATTCCTGCATGGTATTTAAATATAATAAGAGGAGTTGTGCTTATTGTAGCTGTTTTATTGGATAGAGCAGGTCTTTTGACTTTACAGGCCCGAGCAAAGGTAAGATAGAGGGAAAAGAGAGGCACCATTAAAATAGAAAAATTTTATAGGACCAAGTAATGGATAGTAAACTAAATAAATCAGTAAGAACAATTGAAATGCGCGGAATCTCCAAGTCTTTTCCTGGAGTTCAGGCTTTGGACAGAGTTGATTTTAGCATCCAGAGCGGTAGAGTGCATGCACTAGTTGGGGAAAATGGTGCGGGGAAAACCACCCTTATGAATATATTAGGTGGAGTATTAAAACCAGATATAGGGGTTATTTCCCTGGACAGTAAAGATATTGAAATTATTTCTCCGCATAGGGCACAAGAAATTGGAATTAGTTTCATTCATCAGGAACTTTCCTTGGTTCCAGATCTTAACGTGAGCCAAAACATTTTCTTAGGAAGGGAAGTTTCGGGCCGACTTAGGGGCTTCTTGAAGTCAGATTTTATGGAAAAGAGATCTAAAGAGATTCTAGCGCGTTTAGGCTTGGATCTTGATGTGAGGAGGTTAATAAAGGATCTCAATGCAGGTGAACAACAGTTAGTTGAAATAGCAAAGGCTCTAAACTCTGAGGCATGGGTAATAATTATGGATGAACCAACGTCTGCCTTGACAGAAGCTGAAAAGAACCAATTATTCGAAATTATCAGACAACTTAAGCACCAGGGTATTGCTGTCGTGTACATTACACACCGTATGCCTGAGATTTTTGAAATAACGGATGAGGTAACGATTCTTCGTGATGGTAAACATATGGCTACATTTATTATTGAGAACACTAATGAAAGAGATGTCATAAAGATGATGATAGGACGCGATGTCGGTAGCTTCTTTTTCCGAGGGAGAGCAAATGTTGGGGAAACCGTATTAGAAGTTAGAAACTTAACTAGGAAGAGTTTATTTAAAGACGTAAGTTTTGAGGTAAGTGAAGGAGAAGTACTAGGTCTTTATGGTCTTAGGGGATCAGGGAGGACGGAGGTCGCTCGGGGTATATTTGGGTTGGATAGATATGATAGCGGTGAAATACTTTTTAGCGGAAGAGAATTGAACGTGAAAAACCCTTTGGAAGCAATAGATACTGGCATTGGATTTGTTTCTGAGGACCGACATAAGGAAGGCTTGATTGAGTTAATGTCTGTGAAAGAGAATCTATGTCAGCCTTCACTGCCATGGATCAATAGGTTTGGTTGGATAGAGAAAAAAAGAGAGAATGATATTACGAAAGAATATGTGTCTTCCTTAGACATAAAAGTAACATCCTTTGAACAGGTCATTAATACATTAAGTGGAGGTAATCAACAGAAGGTCTCTTTGGGGAAATGGCTTGCGAGGAATCCCAAACTTTTAATTTTAGATGAACCAACAAAGGGAATTGATGTTGGAGCTAAGGCAGAGATTTATAGGATAATTGAGAGCCTAGTAGAAGAAAAGATTGCTATATTGATGATATCTTCCGAATTGCCAGAAATTATTGGCATATCTGATAGAGTTTTGGTTTTTCACAAAGGTGAAGTAGTTGCACACTATCGCCATGACGAAATCAGCGAGGAAAAGCTTTTGCTAAGTGCATCAGGTGTTAACTCTATTGGAGAAAAAGAAGAAATAGAGCTCGAGACGAAGGGTTAAACCAATATATCCTGTTTATATTGAGGAAAGGTTAATAAATGAAGATTACTGAGATTAATTCCTTCATCGTGCATTCAATTAGGGATAATTGGGTTATTCTAAAGATGCATACAGATGAAGGAATTACGGGAGTAGGCGAAAGCTCGGTAGAAGGCAGAGAATCCACGGTAAGCGAAGCTATTACAGAACTAAAAAGATATTTGATAGGAAAAAATCCATTTGATATAGAAAAAAACTGGTACAAGATTTTCCGTGATGGTTATTGGGGAGCTGGTGCTATCCTAACGGGAGCTTTAAGTGCAGTAGATGGTGCTATGTGGGATATAAAGGGCAAGGCACTTAATGTTCCGGTATATCAACTTTTGGGTGGTAAATTCAGAGACAGAATTAGATTATATGCAAATAGGTGGTTTTTTGGAGCGAATAGTCCTGATGAACTTGCAAAAAAAGCAGAAGAAACAGTTATGAAAGGTTATACTGCTTTGAAATGGGATCCGTTTGGGAAAGCTGAGTGGAGTATAACTAAATCTCAATTAAAGGATGCATTAGAAAGCATTAAAGCTGTAAAGAACGCTGTGGGTGATGAAGTTGATATATTGATCGAAGGTCATGGCCGTTTCAATATTTTTACCTCCATAAAAATTGCAAGGGAATTAGAAGAGTTCGAACCAATGTTTTTTGAAGAACCTGTTATGCCTGAAAATGTAGATGCACTTGCAGAGGTAAGAGAAAAATCACCAGTACCCATTGCTGCGGGAGAGAGGTTTTATACAAAGCATGATTTTAGACTTGCGATCGAAAGAAGAGCAGTGGACATAGTTCAACCGGATTTGAGGGTTGCTGGTGGTATTACTGAATGCAAAAAAATATCCGCTATTGCTGAAGCATATTTTTTGCCAGTTGCACCGCATAATATTCATGGACCTGTAGGAACCTATATGACATTACATTTAATGGCTTCAATTCCCAATGCACTTATTCTTGAATATACAGTTGAGGATGTCCCATGGAAAACAGAAGTTTTTGATTTTTCATTAAAGATTAAGGACGGATATGCATACATACCTGATGAAGCAGGGTTGGGTATAGATTTTGATGAGAAGACCATAGAGAAGTATCCGTTTAAGCCGATGTCATTGATATATGAAATGTTTGAATGAATATACCTTGATATCAAGGGGGTGATTTTAATTCAAGATGTCGAATTTTTTAAAATTATCGTTTGACTGTGATTCAAAGGGACCATACCCGCCCGGGGTTCCCACCCCAATAATTGGAATATTTACATCACTTGATGCAGGAGATATCGCAAATCAGTATGTAATTACTCTGTGTAATCATACCGGTACACACGTGGATGCACCTGCTCATGTAGTAAAAGAAGGAGCAGGAATATGTGATTTTGATATCAATGAGTTCATTTATAATTCTCCCTTTTGCCTGTTTCTTGAATTAAATGATATGGAATTAATATATTCAAAACATATTGAGAAGTATGAGCAGGCGATATCAAAAAGCGATCTTTTATTAGTCATTACAGGATATTGCAGATACAGGGAAGTAGAGCCCGAACGCTATTGCATTAAAGGACCAGGTTTTTCGGTAGAAGCAGCAAAATATATTATTAATAAGTTCCCAAATTTAAAGGCTTTGGGATTAGATACTGTATCATTAGCCGCGATTGAACATCTCGATGAGGGTATGGAAGCTCATAAAATTTTGTTAGGTGGGGCAGATCGACACTTTCTTGTTTACGAAGCAATGAATTTGGAGCATGTCGAAAAAGGTTTAAAGCAGGTAATAGCTTTACCATTCTTTGTAAAGGGTTTTGATAGTGCTCCCTGTACGATAATTGGAATTGTAGAGTAAGGGATTGTTTTTTGGTCTTTCAGGTTTTTTCATGGGATTTAGGAGGGTAGGTTGATTGCAGATAATTATGGCCATACGTCGATAAAGAAGATGTTCGATCTGGCAGATGTGTACGGTGTTGGTTTGGATGAGGAGAGGCTATCCAGGAAAAAAATAAGGATAGCTATTGTTGGTTGCGGTGGAGTTGCACAATCAAAGCATATCCCAGCCATAAATCGTCTTAAAACAATCTGGGAGCCAATTGAGCTTGTTGCAATTTCAGTTCGTACAAAAGCACAGGGTGAAAAAATATCAAACATCTACAGTTGTAAGTGGTATTCAGATTATAAAGAAATGATCAAGAATGAAGAGATTGATGGAGTTATCATATCTTCACCAGATGCATTGCATTACGAGCATGCAATGACTTGCCTGGAATCTAATTTGAATATCTTATTGGAGAAACCTTTTACTCTTTCGCTGGCAGAGGGAATTGAGTTGTGCAAGCATGCTGATGACAAAGGGTTAGTGTTAATGACAGTTTCCAATAAACGATATTCGCCACCCTATTGGAGGGCTAAGAAGATCGTTGAGGATGGACCTGTAAACAATCCAGCACTTTTTTGCGGAAAATTTAATTTGGGATATAAATACGTCAACCTGTTGGAGGATGGGACAATCCATGTGCTGGATCTGACAAGATATTTTATGGGAGATGTTTCTGCTGTGAACGCGGTTGGAATAAATAAATACAGGAAATCAAAATACCCCGCTGATAATATAATAATCACTTTTGCTTTTAAATCAGGATCTATAGGCGCGGTATATACTTCTTCAACTGCTTTGAGCCTGAAGCCATGGGAAAGAATTGAGATATATGGGGACGGTGCCTGGCTTGCTGTTGAGGATCAGTATGAACTAATGCTTTTTGATAGTGAAGAAGGACCGGCAAAGAGCTGGAAACCGGTGATTCCAAATACTCTGATATTCGACGAAGAGTTTGGTGGCTTTATGGGTCTTATAGAGAATTTCGCCCAGTCAATTCGTGGTTTAGAGAAGCCAGTTGTGACAGGTTGGGATGGCTACAAGGCGTGTGAGCTCGCAGTAGCTGCGCATTTATCGCTGAAGTTAAATGAAACTGTAAGGCTGCCAGTTGATCCCAATATAGTTGATAATGAGATCAAGAATTGGTTATCTTAATTGATGTAAAAGTCAGCCTTTCTCTTCCTGAAATTCAAAAGCTTATTTGACGCATTATATTAATCTCTTAAAGTGTAATACAAGCAAAAGGGGTGATAAAAATCTTGAGTTCAATTTTCAAAGGTCTGATCCAGGTAGGAATGGTAGTTACTGATTTGCAAAGATCTATGTCTAAATATATTGAATATGGTATGGGGCCAATATATGTTTTGAAATTCCATTCTAAAAATGTGTCTGACATGTATATCAACAGGAAGAGAAAAAATTATTCTATGAATGTAGGGATAATTGCTATTGGAGATATTAGATTTGAACTTATTGAACCAATAGACGAATCAATATATTCAGAATATCATGAAGTATATGGGGAGGGGATAATACATCATCTAAAGCTTGGTGTGCATAATTACCAAAAGATTTTGGAATATTTTTCCAATAATGGGATTAAAGAAATTCAATCAGGCCATCAATTAGGAGATAAGGGTGAAAATGTATATACATATTTAGATTCACGTTCTACATTAGGGTTTATAGCTGAAATAGTAAAGGTATCTCCTGATTTTATAAAACCACAGCCTGACTACTGGTATCCAGAAGACAATAGTGACATTCCAGAACCTGTATTTAAGAGATTAACCAATATTGGCATAGTTGTGAGGGATCTTTCGAAAAAGATAGAACAATATGAAAATTTATATGGTTTAAGATGCGAATGCGTAAAACAATTTAATTTTGACAACATAGCTGACATGTATGTTTATGACAGAAGAAAAGACTACTCTGCAAGTATTGCCTTCTTTAATCTGGAGAATGTTCAAATTAAACTTATAGAAGCTCACGACGACTCAATATTTTCCCAGTTTTATGATAGATTCGGAGAAGGTATAGTGCATCATCTGGGGATGGAGGTTGATAATTATCAGAAAACCCTGGGGCAACTTAAATCCAAAGGAATAATGGTTATTCAATCAGGGAAGTATCTTGATAAGTTAAGTTATTCTTACTTGCAGACAAGTGATGACCTTAATTTCATTACAGAGATTATTGAATTAAATGCATCTGTTAATAATCAGGATGAATTTAAATTCCTTCCATAAAATTGCCAGGATGTTCATGGTGGCTCTTTTAATATTCGAGTAATTTTAATAAGTTTTTAGTTAAATTCTTAAATTCAACATGCCCAGTGACATCCCTGTTTCTGGGTCGTGGCAGGTCTACCATTATTTCACCCTTTATTTTACCAGGGCGATTGGTCATTACATATATCCGGTCGGATAGATAGGCAGCCTCCTCGACGTCATGGGTGACAAATAAAATCGTTTTTTTGAACTTATCCCAGACTTTGAGCAGCCAGTCCTGGAGTTCGCGGCGAGTGATCGCATCCAGGGCCCCAAACGGTTCATCGAGCAGCATTACCTCCCTGCCAAGCAGGTATGTCCTCAGCAGGGCGGCGCGCTGCTTCATCCCGCCTGATAGTAAAGCGGGATAGGCATTCTCAAAGCTTTCTAGCCCAAATGTCGGTAGAAGTTCTTGCGCTGTCTCAATGTTCTTTTTACGATCATTTACCGAAAGCTCAAGCCCAAGGATTACGTTATATATCACCTTTCTCCAGGGCAGGAGCAGATCTTTTTGAAGCATGTAACCAACCATGCCAGTCTTGCCTGATATTTCCGTGCCGTTCAGATATATATTGCCTCGATCGGGTACTTGAAGCCCGCATATGACGTTGAAAAGCGTGCTTTTCCCGCAACCGCTGGGCCCAATTACCGAGACGAATTCCTCCTCGTATGCGTGGATATTGATGTCATCCAGTGCCTTTATGAAGAGGCTGCCGAGCAAATAAGATTTTTGCAGGCCGACGACCTCGATTTTTACTTTCCTGTCACGGCAAGAATTCATTTGTAAATGCCTTCTCAGCATCTATGGTTTTTGGTAGTAGGTCGCGCTCGGACATCCAGCTTGGATAGTTCTGCCATACCTCAAGCTTCTGCTCACCCCATCTCGGTGCATCTGATTTATATTCTTTAGCCAGCCACTGTTGGCTTTTTCTGACCAATTCTGTGTTTATTTCAGGCACATTTTTTATCAGGATTTCTGCTGCCTCCTGTGGATTGGAGATCGCATATTCATAGCCCATTGACGTCGCCTTCATGAATCTTCTTATTAAATCGGGCTTTTCTTTAATCTCTTTTTCGCTTGTTATGATCACAGGGGTGTAGTAGTCCGGCAGGTAATCAAACCACTGGTTAAGCATCACTATATTGAGCGGCATTCCTCTTATATCTGCCTCTAATCCAGTCCACCCGTAAAAAATCCATGCAAAATCAACATCCTTTTGTGTCACAACAAAAAAGTCCGCTGAGCCCACATCAACAAACTCAACCATGTTTACATCAGCACCATCAGCAGCCATCAGGACGGATAGAACCTCGTGCTCGGTGGGCGAGCCAAAGGATCCATATTTTTTTCCTTCAAAATCTTTTGGCCTGGTTATGTTTTTCTCCTTTGGTGAGGCAAATCCAGATGTATTGTGTTGTATTATTGCTGCTATTGATACAACAGGAACATCTACTGATCGTGAGTGCGTGACCTCCTCTTCATAGCTTATACCGAAGTCAGCCTGTCCGGCTGCAACCACCTGTACAGGAAGTGCACCCTCTGCTGGTTCAATTATTTCAAGGTCGATACCCTGATCCTTGTACCATCCCTTATCCCTTGCTACGTAAATTCCAGTGTGGTTTGTATTGGGTGTCCAATCTAATATCAGGGTTGCATTTTGTAGAGTCTTCTTGGGCTGGCAGCCGATGTTAAATGCTGGCAAAAGAGCAATAAGCAAAAATCCGATTATTGATGTAAGCAATACTCTTTTTTTCATCTTTTCACCTCCCTTTGGCCTCTCTCCATATGATTTCCTGCCTGGATGCGTAATACCAGGGAAGGGAAGTTCGTTCAATGATTTCCACAAATAAAAACATTAAAATGCTGAGCAGTGATGTTATTAGTATTGCTGCAAATACTCTATCAGTAAAAAACGAGTGAGCTGAGCGAATCATGAAAATTCCAAGCCCCTTGCTTGCCCCAACCCATTCCCCAATTATTGCAGCTATGACGCTATAAGTAATTGCCACCTTTAATCCGGAAAAGAACGATGGCAGGGAGCCGGGAAGCCTGATCTTTGAGAATATCTGAAATCTAGAGGCTCCCATTGATTTCAGCAAGAGAATCAGGTCGGGATCTGCAGAGCGCAAGCCATCGGCCATATTTACGGTGATTGGGAAGAAGCAGATTAACGCAACAACGATTATTTTTGGCATGATACCGTATCCAAACCAGATTATTAAAAGTGGAGCGATAGCTATAATTGGTATGGTTTGTGATGCTACCAGAAGAGGGTAGAGTGCTTTCTTAATGACTTCGGAGAAGTCAACCAGCACTGCAAACCCAACCCCAAAAATCAGGGATGCGAGAAGTCCAAGTCCGGTCTCGATTATTGTTTGCCGCATATGCGGTCCTATTATGCTTGCGGTTCCAATGAGCGCCAGAACTATATCATAGGGCGATGGCAGCAACCATTTGGGAATGCTAAAGATCATCACTGCACCCTGCCAGAGGACGATAATTGCAAGTATTAAGAGTGCTGGTGGGATTATTCTTCTCATTGTTTGCTGAAGTGGAATACGAGTATGGTTCCTGACCTGATTTTTAAGAAGGCAGTATCCTCAAGCATGACGTTGCTGATGCCTCTGGATGCCCCAAATTGGAGGGTATTGGCTGGAGGTATGAACTTCAAACCTGTGATGCTCTCGAAATGGACCTCGTTACTTAAAGGCAGAAGCGAGACTACGTCACCAGCTTTGCCCTTGATCTCTCCGTAGCGGTTCAGGCAGAATATCTCTGTCTGGCTTGATAAGATTTTTGCACGAATATTTCTTTTTAATAGGTCGGACAGAAGGATTATGTTGGCTATAAAATGGTCCGGCCTTCCGCCAAGCGCCCCAAATATTAATATTTCGTTTGCTCCTTTCTCTTCTGCATAATTAACCGCAAGCTCAAGGTCGGTATAGTCCTTTTCTGTTAAGTGCTCGATTATCTCTGTGCCCTTCTTCTTGAAGGTGTTTGTTATATCTTTTGATATTGAGTCCAGGTCGCCGACGATTGCAGCAGGTGTGATCTCTATATCCTTTGCGATCCTGGTTCCGCCGTTTGCACAGACTATAAGGTCAGAAGATTTTATCAGGTCCAGAATTTTCCTTTCGCTCTTAAATTCGCTATTTGCAATTACTGCTGCTCGCATATTTACTTTCCTTTCTTCATAAAAAATAAAACCGTCTGCCAGTTTTGGAGACGGTTAAGACCTTTATTATCCCTACGCTGGCATTATCCAGATCAGGTTATGGAGTCGATAGCATTACGGCTATCCTCTCAGCCTGGCTAAACCAAGCTCCCCATTTTACGGTGTGTATTTTAGCATATAACTTGTGAAAAAATGAAAATTGTTTACAATATAATCATCATATTTTTATTATATTAATTGCACTCATAGGTATTTAATGACAGCTATATTATGGTATAACAGCATAATTGCTATTATGCTGTTTGTTATACTACTTAATTCTATTAAGAACCTCGATGAATTAAGACTGCTCTCATCTTATAAGTTAATTTCAAACTCAGAGAAGCCTTTTGTCTCCATTCTCGTACCCGCCAGAAACGAGGAGAGGAATATTGCGAGATGTATAAATAGTCTCATAGCACAGGATTATGGAAATTTTGATATCGTCGTCCTTAATGACAATTCCACTGATCGAACCGAGGAGATACTTGACGAGCTTGCCAGGACGGATAACAGTATTAAAGTAATAAAGGGCAAACCGCTGCCTCATGGGTGGGTGGGTAAAAATTTTGCATGTCACCAGTTGTCCAAAGCAGCAAAAGGTGAATATCTATTTTACGCTGATGCTGATACATGGCACAACAAGAGTACTCTGTCAAAAAGTGTTGCAGCCGCAATTGAGAGTAAGGCTGATTTAATAACCCTGTTGCCGACCGAAATAGTAGAAAGCCTGTCCGAGAGGATGATCGTCCCGTTCATGCATTTTGTTGTCATGTGTTTTTTCCCGATTAAGAAAATATTTCATAGTCAAAATCCGTTATTTTCATTTTCTGTTGGACAATATATGTTCTTTAAGCGGAGTGCTTATGATGCCATTGGGGGTCATGCTGCAATCCCTGGGGAGATAGTTGAGGATATTGTTATGGGCAAGCGAATTAAAAGATTTGGGCTCAAGCAGTTAATGCTTGACGGTGGAGAGATGGTTTATTGTCGAATGTATAATAGTTTAAAAGGGGTATGGCGAGGGTTTTCAAAGTCCCTCTTTGCAGCGTTCAAATTTAAGCTACCTCCGCTCGTTTTTGTAATAGTGACTGTTGATGCTCTTTTTTTAGCACCATTTTTATTTCTTGCCTGGGTTATCATTAATGGTAATTTCATTGGCATAAACATTTTTCTTCTAATTACACAGGTGCTGCTGATATTCATAATCAAGGCATTGATGTCGCATCGGTTTAAGTACAGCTATCTCGACGTCCTGATCCATCCGATTTCCATGTTCCACATTAACATGATAGCCATCTATTCAATTTTTTTACATGTAAAGGGGATAGGGGTTATCTGGAAGGGCAGGAGATATCAGACCGATAAGTCGGCAGAGCTTATTACAGAGGATCTGATCGGGAACGATTTGATAGAGAACGAGCAGCTTGTTGAAAGCGATGGGGATGCTTTTGATACTGAGGAGGTCATTTATTTCCCGGCAGAGCAAGTAAATAAGGGTTTTTAAGGATATTTTATGGAGATAATAATAACACTGGGACTCACTTTGGGTGCTTATCTTTTTGGTGGCATTCCATTCTGTTATATACTCGGAAAACTGTCTGCAGGTAAGGATGTAAGAGAAGTTGGGGACCATAATGTCGGAGCCTGGAACCTGCTTTTTAATGTCAACAAGGTTTCAGGCATCTTAGGCGCGATCCTGGATACTGGCAAGGGTGCCCTGGCTTATTATATCGGGCTCAGGTTTTCAGGGATTGACTTGACCGCTTACCTGTGTGTAGTGGCTGCAGTTGCTGGCCATAACTGGTCACCATTTATCAAATTCACTGGTGGTAAAGGGATCGCTACTACCCTGGGAGGATTTATTGCTGCCAACCATTTCACATCCCTTGTCTTTGGTGTTATCACTATACCCCTTTTGTTGATAACTAAGAGCATGATGATTGGTATACTGGGAGCCGTCGTGGGAACACTTGCCTTTTTAATTGCTTTAAACAGGGACATCAATACTATTATTTACGCTGTCCTGCTTTTGGCGGTAATGGCGCCGAAGTTTATAATTGAGTCCAGAGAGCTGAGAGCCAGGCAGGGTGGGAATGACAGACGTCCCGTAAAAGACCTGTTTTCTGCCAGACCACATTAAGGTTTATTCTATATGATATGAGGGATCCCAAAGAAAATATCAATCTTGTACTGGACATCCTTGAACAATATCATCCTGAGGCAAGGGTTTTGCTGGAATACAAGGATGCCTTTCAGCTTTTAATCGCTACCATCCTTGCTGCGCAGTGCACCGATGAGATGGTAAATAAGATAACCAGGGTGGTTTTTGAAAAATACAAAAGCCCCATGGATTTCGCAGAGCCAAACATATCGGAGCTCGAAGAGATTATAAGGCCAACCGGCTTTTTTAGAAATAAGGCAAGAAGCATAGTCTCCTGTTGTCAGGCTCTGCTCGTGAAATTTGGGGGTGAAGTCCCTGATAATATTGATGACCTCGTCTCTCTTCCCGGTGTTGGCAGAAAAACTGCCAATATAATTCTGGCAAACTGTTTTGGGAAGCAGACGATCGCGGTTGACACTCACGTTTTTCGGGTGAGTCAGCGAATAGGACTTGCTGCAGGTAAAGACCCGGATAAAATTGAGTTTGAGTTGAATGATATAATTCCGCGTGAGAGATGGTCACGCGCTACTCAACTGATCGGTTTTCACGGTAGGAAGATATGCCACGCGAAAAAACCGGAATGCATTAACTGTCCAATAAATGAATTTTGCAAGACCGGTCAGGAGATATTGGGCAGTGGTGATCTGATCAGCAAGAAATGAACTGCATTGGATACTGAATGATGAAATTCATCTTGATAAGGCATGGTGAGACTGCCTGGAATAAAGAGGAGAGGTTTAGAGGAAGAAAGAATATTCCGCTTAATGCTAGCGGGATCTTACAGGCGAAGCTGGCCGCGGATTTTCTGGGCAGATATAAGATCGATCTTATCTATTCAAGTCCGATGCAGAGGGCGCTGCAGACAGCAAACGAGATCAGGAGGGGCAGGGATATCGAGATAAACATTGATGAAGGTATTGCTGATATGGATTTTGGGCAGTGGGAGGGTATGAAGGTCAGCGAGGTAAAAAAAAAGTATCCTGAGCTATTCGCGATCTGGTTGTCCGCTCCTCATCAGTGTCAAATTCCAGGTGGAGAGAACTTCCAGATGGTATTGGAGAGGAGCCTGAAAACTGTTGATAGAATCATTGGACTCAGGGATGTTGAGACTGTCTTAATTGTTACTCATCGTGTTGTGACCATGTTATTGTTATGCCATTATCTTGGTCTTGATCTGGCCCGGTTTTGGGATATCAGACAGGATCCGACTTCTATAAATATAATTTCATTTAAAGATAAGGATAGATTTTGTATTGATCTGATTAATGAAACATGTCATCTATCAAATCTTGGGAATGCAGTTTAGATAGGAAACGTACGAGAAGTTATCCTCAAAGACTACCTTTGATATTGAGCCGTGTTTTATCTCAAAGGACCATATATATTCATTCTTAAGTCCCATCACCTCTGCGATTACCATCCTGATCGGCCCGCCGTGGCTGACGATTATGAATTCATCCTCTGGATTTTCTGCTGCAAGGCCTTTTACGGAGGCTAGTGCCCTGTTTCTTATTTCCAAGAGACTACCACCCTTAGGAAAACATGTTTCAAGCGGAGTTTCCCTTAACTGTTTGTAAAGCTCAGGATATCTTTCTTCTGCTTCGGTTGAAAGCATGCCTTCCCAGAGACCAAAATCGACTTCAGCAAGATCAGCGATTTCGATGACATCCAGGTCTGTTAAGCTCTTTTTGATCTCTGCAGCAGTCTGAACTGCCCTCTTCATAGGACTTGTATAGATCCTGGATATGTTTATAGGAAGAGATTTAATCTCCTTTCCGACGGCGTAAGCCTGTCTGATGCCAAGGTCAGTGAGCTCCAGGTCGGTTAGACCTATATATCGCTTGTCAATGTTAAGTCTTGTCTGTCCATGTCGGACGAGGTAAAGAGTTGCCATAATTCTTCCTGTTATGCCAGATTTAACCTGACCTTATCATAAACTCAATAGTCCTTTAAAAGTAATGAAGTTGCTGGCAATTACAACGAGCAGCAAGAAGATAACCGATGAGATTTCCCCGGTAGCACCAAGGACATCGCCGGTTATGCCGCTGATCTTTCTTTTTGACCATAAGAACATGAGAGTGGGTGAAAGCAGGCCTGAAAAAAGTACCAGGCTGAGTGGTCCAGTTAGAATGAGAAGGGCAGCTGTCATTAAACCTATGGACGCAGTCAGTTCACCCCATCCAACATATGAAATGAAGGTTTTGGCAAGTGACCCCTTTGTTAACTGCTTTTTACCAAGGACGGCTGCAAAGACCATCGATGTCCTCCCAAATGCTGGGGCAAGCATTATTGATTGCCATAACATTTCTTTTTTTATGCTCAAATAAAGGCCGTATTTTAATATCAGTAGGCATACCAGTGCAATTACCCCAAAAGCGCCGACATCGTTTCGTTTCATTATCTTCAGGATGCCATTCTTGCTTTCACCGGACCGAAAGCCATCGAAAGTATCCATTAAACCATCCAGATGAAATCCAAGGGTTATTATTATCTCGATTATTATCAGGAGAGCAGCAATGGCGAAGATTGGCAATATCAGATTAAGCAATATGTAGGACAGCGCAATAAAGGCTCCGATCAGCATGCCAACGAACGTGAAGAAATACATCGACTTGGCCTGGTCGCGTTTATTTTCTGGCATGACTTTGACTGGTACGATCGTGAGGAAGCCAAGTGCAATGGCGAGCCTTCTAAAAAAAGCCATTTTATTTCAACCTCATGGGTATGCCGGCGAAAACCATGTGGACCTCCCTGGAGTTCGCAGCGATCATCTGGTGAAACCTCCCCATCACATCCCGGAATACTCGTCCCAGTGGATAGGGAGGGACGAGCCCAAGTCCAACCTCATTTGAGATCAATATGAAGTCCGCGCGGCTTCTTTTTATGCTTGACAGGATCTGGGTTGCCTCTTCCATAACTGCTGATTCGGCTTGAGCCGCATCTCTGGCATCAGCTATCGCTTCATCCCATTGCCAGCGCTTAAGGATGTTAAAGGTAAGGTAGGTGAGGCAGTCTATGATGACCAGGTTTATGCCTGCGGGCAGATCGTTGATAGCGCCGGCGATATTGTCGCTCTTTTCTATCGTAAGCCACGATTTTGGCCGTGAGGACTTGTGAATTTTGATCCTTTCGATTATCTCTTCATCCGTCGGGGAGGCCGTAGCTATGTAAGCAACCTTGTTACTCTTTTTTTTTGCAAGGTTTACCGCAAATGAACTCTTCCCGCTGCGTGCCCCGCCCAGTATGAACGTTATTTCGCCCAATTAGCCTTCTTCATCAATCGTTCCTAGTAGATACTCCAGCTTCTCCGAATGTAGCCATTTCGGTAAGAATTTTAACACTGGCTTCAATTATACCAATTGCCAGTGCAGCGCCTGTTCCTTCACCCAGCCGCATGTCCAGGTCCAGTATCGGTTCGATGCCGATGAAGTCCAGCGCTTCCAGGTGGCCCTTTTCTGCGGAGTTGTGTGACATGAACATGTAGTCGGTAACGGCAGGGTTAAATTTGGTTGCGATCAGCGCTCCGGCCGTGGAGATGAATCCATCGACGACCACAGGGGTTCTGCTGCTTGCGGCAGCAAGTATTAAGCCGGCGATTCCGCCTATCTCAAACCCTCCAACTTTTGCAAGTAAATCCAGGGGATCGTCAGGATCTGGCCTATTGATCTCCAGCGCCTTTTTTATGACGTCAATCTTCAGCTTAAGTCGCGAATCATCTATCCCCGTACCGCGGCCTGCTATGATGGATGGTTCCTCGCCGGTTACGGCGCAGATGATCGCAGCGCTTGCCGTGGTATTTGCAATGCCCATATCGCCAGTGCCAACGATATCAACCCCGTGCTTATGCAGCTCTTCGGTAAACACATCGATGCCTGCCTCTATGGTCTTTTTTGCCTCTTCTCTGCTCATCGCAGGGCCTCTTGCGATGTTTTTTGTGCCGTAAGCGATCTTTTTAATTATAAGGTTGGCTGCGGGCTCGAAGTCCACAGCAACACCCATATCCACGACCATGACCTTTGCACCGACATGTCGCGCCAGCACGTTTATACCTGCACCGCCGGCAATAAAGTTATTTACCATCTGCTGCGTGACCTCAGATGGGAAGGCGCTCACGCCTTCGGCTGCAACCCCATGGTCTCCAGCCATGGTAAAAATTACCTTGTGCTCGGTTCTGGGAGTAATGGACTCCGTAATCGCAACCATCCTTCTTGCAAACTCCTCAAGTCTTCCGAGACTTCCCTGAGGTTTAGTAAGGTTATCAAGTCTAACCTGAGCTTTATTAAGGAGCACTCTATCAACCTTTTTGATTTTTGTAACAGTACTTTGGATTTTATCCATCAGCTGTTTTTTTACTTAAAAATTTCTGGATGAATTGCCCTTGCAAGATCCATTAGTCCTATGACTACACGTGGTCCAGGTCTTATGACCAGATCGTCCTCTACTATGAATACTTTTTTCTCGATTACTGCATTTATTCCCGAGAGCCGGTCATCTTCTGTTATCGTCTCAGGAGTCGGGGCGAGCGTTTTTGGGGCTATTATTATATCTGGATTGATCTCTATTAAGCGCTCCATGCTGTACTCAGGCCAACCGGTTAGATTGTCAATTGAAGCTATATTGACCCCACCCGCGATTGTGATCATGTCGTGGATGAAAGTATCCACGCCTGCAGTCATAAGCGGTTCATTCCATACTTCGTAGAAGACCTTGGGTCTGTTCTCCTCAGTGATGCCAGCAACTTTAGATGAAACTGCCTCTATATCTGCTTGCATATCTTTAATTAGCTCTTCAGCTTCCTCCGTCCTTCCAGTGAGCATGCCTATTATTCTGATGTTATCAAGTGTCATATCCAGGGTAGTCGGGTTGGAAATATACACCTTTATCCCGTTTTTCTCAATTTGATCAAGTTTGTCTTTTGACAGATCTATGCCAAAAGCGATATCAGGATCAAGCGAAATGATCTTTTCCACATTAAGGTCAATCACGCCGCCAACCTGCTCTTTTTCCAAGACCTCTGGTGGATAGTTGTCATATGAAGATACTCCAACAATTCTCTCATCGAGTCCGAGTGCAAACAGTATCTCGGTGGTGCTTGGAGCAAATGAGACTATCCTCTGCGGCTCAGATTCTAGAGTAATTTCCCTTCCGTAATCGTCCTTAGCAGATACTGCTGACTGTCCTGCCTTCTGTACGGCAGCGGATTCAGTCCTGGCACAGGCAACTATTGATATCAAAAAAATCGCAAAAGTAATGATCAGTATTGTTCTCATTGTTTTCATTCTATCTCCTTCCCTGTCAGCTTTTCGAATATTTCATTTCTGATTGTCCTAATAAATTTTTAGTCCCACCTCCTTCCCTGGAGAACGGGGCTTTTTTGCAAATAAAAAATAGCTCCTTTCTCCTTCGGAAAGTGCTTTTTAAGCAAGATTTGGCAGGTCTCCTGACTCGCGGTTTCACGCCGCTTCCCCTTCCCGGAAACTTCCAGTGGACTGGAGCGGCAACCCGCATACAGTGGCGGGACCGTGCTGGCATCTCACCAGCTTCCCTATTATGCGTTTCGCACCAAATCTTCAGTTTTAAATTTGGCGGAAGTATATATCAGCAAAATAAGCAGGTCAATAGATGCCAGAGGTCTTGCGAAGATGATCCTATTACATCATTAAAAAATGTAATCCAAATTATCTATTGTTGCAACGAAGTAATTTCAGGTACTTTTTTGATGAGTCAATTCAAATATGTTGACAAACAATATTTATAATAATATCATTCTAAACAGGGTGTGGGGAAATTGTTGGAAATCTGGCCAGTGTTGAGTTTACGGGAATTTTTTCTCTTTACCCTCTTACTATACTTATCTTGTCTTTTACGAAACGTAGTTAATGATGATTGCTATTAGCAGATTCAGGGATATAAAGGAGGTCTAGAAGCTTATTAAATTAGTTCGATCAAATTAAGGAGGTGAATTAGGTGAGAAAAGAAGTCAAGTTAGTTCTGAGCGTATTAATGTTGGTTGCAGCACTTTCATTTGTGGTAGCGTCATGCGCACCTGGTGCAGCAGCAGAGAAGAAACCAGGTGAGGGATTGTATTTCAGGCTGGTCACTCATGGGGGAGATGACCCGTTCTGGGCTGTAGTGCAGAAAGGTATGCGAGATGCTGCTGCTGAATATGGATGTAAGGCTGACATCGACCTTGCGGGAGGAGATTTAGCAAAGCAGCAAAAGATGTTCGAGGAAGCAGTGGCATCAAAACCTGATGGCATAGCTCTCGTCATCAATGATGATACTGCATGGGACAAACCTGTTGCAGATGCGATTGCTGCAGGGATTCCGGTAATTGGCATGAACAATGATGATACTGAAGGCGCAAAAGGAAATGCGAGGTTGGGTTACGTTGGTCAGCTTGAAAGGCGTGCAGGGTACATGATAGCCAGCAGGCTATTTGAGGAAGGCAAAAAGAAGGGCATTGATATGGCAGGTGCTCATGTAGCTATGGCAGCGGAGGTTCCGGGGGCAAACTATGCGGTTGTGAGATCACAGGGCGTCAAGGACGCAATGGAAGAATATGGCATAACTTCCTTTGAGATGATAGATGCTGGAGGATTGGAGATGACCACAGTTGAGTCGCGCCAGACCTCATATCTTATCGCGAATCCTGAGACGACGTTTATGATGGGGGCTGGTGGCATTTGCACCGACAGGTTGACGAGTTCCTTGAAGGCAGCGGGGAAGAAGGCTGGCGAGGTAATTGCTGGTGGCTTTGACACCGCATCTGGCACGATTGCTGGGCTTAAAGAAGGATATGTAACCGCGACAATTGATCAGCAACAATACATGCAGGGATATTTTGCTGTTTACGTGCTAAGCCTGTATAAGAATTATGGACTTATGCCCAACATAGACACTGGAGGCTATCTCATTGATAACGCGGACAAGATTGGACTCATAGAGAAGCTTTCGCCAGAACATATCAGGTAGCGAGTATTAGTAAGCAGATTGGTTTTAAAAAGGGGGCAGTGATGGAATCTGCCCCCAAATTGTAATAGAATATGCTGAAATGTTTATGGAAGCAGGGGGGAAATGGAAGGGCTACGGTTTAAAAGTCTATCTTATCGTGGTCTTAATACTATAATAGCGTTTGTTATCTTAATATTGATTTTTGTGTTTTTTACTCCTAATCATCTTTTTGTTGATCCCAGGAATTTAGCTTCAATGGCAAAGCTCATACCTGATATTGGGCTTGTTGCCCTGGGAGTAGGAGTTTTGATGATCTGCGGAGAGTTTGACCTTTCAGTCGTCTCTATCCTTCCAATGTGTTCCTATATCTTCACATTGATGCTGATTGGCGGTGTAAGCCCGGTGATTGCGTTTTTGATCACACTCCCGGTGGGTGCAACTCTTGGTCTTATCAATGGGTTGATCACAGTTAAAACGGGAATGTCGTCGTTTATCACTACTCTGGGTACCATGATGTTCTGGCGCGGTGTGGTTTTTGCCTGGTCGCACATGGCACCAATAAGCATTCAGAATTATGTACCTGTTGGGTCATTTCTCAATAATCTTCTTACTGAGACAATAGGATTTATGCCCATACAAGCGATCTGGCTTATATTTTTTACTCTGGTTCTTGGTCTCATACTTCATTTTCATAAATTTGGTAACTGGATATATGCCACTGGTAGCAATAAGGAGGCTGCCAGGGCAATGGGTGTGAACACTGGGATGGTGAAAACCATCTGCTTTATGATAGTCGGGACGCTGTGCGCTTTTGCTGCTGTCATGCAGTCAGTTCGACTTGGATCATTTGCCGCTACACAGGGGATAGGATTTGAATTAAAGGCAATAGCTGCGGCCGTAGTAGGTGGAACTTCTTTGAGAGGTGGAGTTGGCAACATAGTTGGCATTTTCTTGGGAGCACTTACTATACAGATTTTGGAAAATGGCTTGATACTGATGAGAGTTCCTGTGTTCGGGGTGAGTACTTTCATCGGTGCGGCTGTAATTATATTTGTGATGCTAAATAGTTTCTTTGAGAGGCGGATGGTATAACTTATTTTAAATAATATCATTTTCTTTGCAGTCTTAATTAATAAGAGGTGTTAATGAAATGCAATTAGCTGAGCCAAGTTACGTACCCGAGAATCTGGTCAGGATGTCGGGGATCCACAAATGGTTTGGGAAAGTTCATGCTTTGAGGGGAGTTGATTTTGAAGTAAATCGAGCTGAGACGGTTGGGCTTGTTGGCGACAATGGTGCCGGTAAGTCGACATTAATTAAAGTATTATCAGGATACCATAAAGCTGATAAAGGACAGATATTTTTCGAGGGTACTGAGGTTCAGTTATCTTCACCAAAAGATGCAAGAGCGCTTGGAATAGAAACTGTCTATCAGGAGCAGGCATTAGCCCCGGATTTGAGCATATCAAGAAACATTTTTATGGGGAGGGAACCTGTGACTGCGATGGGATTTCTTAATCGGAAGGTTATGGATGAAGAAAGCATGGAAGCATTGCAGAGTATAGGGTTGAGCCTGCGATCACCAGGCTTACCTATAAATACACTTTCGGGTGGACAAAGACAGGGAGTCGCAATAGCACGCGCACTCCACTTTGAAGCCAAATTGGTAATTCTTGATGAACCGACAATGGCGCTTTCAGTAAAAGAGGTTCGGGAAGTGCTTCAATTTATTTGTCAGCTAAAAAATAAAGGCATTTCTGTTATATTCATAACCCATAACCTCTATCACGTATTCTCTATTGCGGATAGGATTGTGGTGTTAGCCCATGGACAAAAATTGGCAGATGTGAAAAAGGAAGATACCTCAGTGGATAATCTGGCAAATCTCATAGTGAAAGAAACGATGGGGTAACGAAATTGTCAGTGGGAGGTTGTTTAAAATAAAAGAGAAGATTGCAGGAGTTTTTTCTACCTTTCGATCCATGGGGATACTTGTGGTCTTTATTGTATTGGTTGCGATTGTTGCAATTTTTTCTCATGATCATAATTTTATTCGTGCGGACAATATTCAGATTCTCCTTTCCATAGGCTCTGAGTTCAGCATTGTCGTGCTTGGGGTTGGCCTGTTGATGATTAGTGGAGAATTTGACCTTTCGATTGGTTCGACTCTAGCGCTTTGTTCTTTTATTTTTGTGGTGCTTTTCAAGGCAGGTGTGAACCCTTTTATTTCAGGTTTGGTTGCGCTCATTGGCGGAGCTGTTGCTGGGCTGATAAACGGATTAATCACGGTAAAGGGAAGAATTCCCTCGTTCATAACGACTCTCGGCACCATGATGCTTTTTAGGGGTTTGACTCTCATGATATCAGGAGGAGCAACTCGTCCAAGCGATACGAGCAGTTTCCTCTTGTTTACTTCGACTTTCGCGGGCAAGATAGGCAACTTCTTTCCCGTGCAGGCTATATGGTTTGTGCTATTTGCTGTAATACTTGGTCTAGTGCTCTACAGGCATAGATTTGGGAATTGGATATATGCAACTGGGGATAATAGAGAAGCAGCAAGGGCAATGGGCATCAACACCGATATGGTGAAGACCCTCTGCTTCATCATAGTGGGCGTCTTAGCCGCTTTTGTCGCGATAATGCAGATCGTTCGCGTTGGGACGTTTTCATCTCGAGCAGGTGATGGATGGGAGCTAAAAGCCGTCGCCGCGGCTGTTGTGGGTGGTACATCCCTTCGTGGTGGCATAGGAAGCATGACGGGTATCTTTCTTGGTGCGCTGATTATCACCGTAATAGAAAATGCACTGGTTCTGTTGAGGTTGCCTTATGAGTGGACATATATAGTGTTTGGGCTGGTGATAATATTTTCCGTGCTGTTAGATATATTTATGGAGAAAAGAAGGTTGAGGCTTGTATAGTCTGCCCTCAATGTTATGAATTCATATCAGCGGTTCTTTTCAGCAATAAGATTTGAGAATCAAGAAGTGCCCGTTGCTCCATTTTTAATGACGTTTGCTGCCAGGTTCCGTGGATGTACCTATCGGGAGTACTGCACAGATGGTCGAAAGTTAGCCCAGGCGCAGATCGATACCCAGAAGCATTTTCAGTTTGATTATGTGACGGTATCCTCTGATGCATACAGGGAGGCAAGTGCGTTTGGCGCTGAGGTTAATTTCCCTCTTGATGGTGTGCCCTATATAGATGGCGTGTTTTTAAAGGATTTGAAACACTACCGGAGTTTACGAAGGCTGGGTGTTGGCAAAGATGAAAGGTTAAAGGACAGGGTTCTTGCCGTAAAGATATTAAAGGACAGGTTTGTGTACTCAACTCCGGTTGTTGGATGGATAGAATCACCACTTGCTGAGGCCGGTGTTTTGAGAGGGCCGCTCAATCTAATGACCGATTTGGTTGATAGTGGGCCCGATCTGAAAAGGCTTCTTGAAATGTGTTCTGAGGTGGCGATTGATTTTGCATTAGCCCAGATTGAAGCGGGAGCGGATATTATTGGCATGGGTGAGGCCATAGCTTCGCTGATCTCTTCCGATCTTTACAGGGAATTTTCTCTCCCTTATGTTAAGAAAGTGGTCGTAGAGATAAAAAACCTGGGTGTCCCGGTGAAGTATCATACGTGTGGCAATACATCTCATCTTTTGAGTCTCTTTACGGAGAGCGGTGTTGATATTGTTATCATCGACTCTCCAGTTGAGCTTGAGTTTGCTAAAAAGGTTTTCAACGGAGATGTCTGCATAAAGGGCAATCTAAACCCTGTGGACGATCTGCTTAATGGCACGCCAGATGATATTTACTTTAGATCAATGGAGGCTATTAAAAAAGGTGGACCCAGAGGGTTTATCCTGAGCGGGGGTTGCGAAATCCCTGCCCTAACGCCACATGAGAATTTATTTTCAATGATAAGGGCTGCGAGGGAAGGATATGCGCTCAAGAGAGCGGTTAATTAGCACGTTAAATCACGAAGAGACAGATAATGTTGTGGTTGACCTTGGATCCACCCCGGTTTCGGGCATCGCTGCCAGCACCCTGGCCAGGTTAAGGCAGGCCCTTGGTTTTGAGGATGGGCCAGTTATAGTGCATGAGCCCTTTCAGATATTGGGACTTGTTGAGGATGACCTAAGAAGAGCTCTTGATATCGACATTGCCTCGATCATGCCCAATAGTACCTTTTTTGGGTACAGGAATGAAGGATTTAAACGCTGGACGCTTCAGGACGGCACCCCTGTTCTTGTTGGTGCCGGCTTTATCACAACTGTTGATGAGGAGGGGAACACCTATTTGCATCCAAAGAGCGACATAAACGCAAAGCCAAGCGCAAAGATGCCAAAGGGTGGCTATTACTTCGACAACATCGTGCGCCAGAAGCCAGTCGATGAAAGCTCTTTAAACGGCAGAGAGGATTTTAAAGATGATTTTTCTATATATTCAGATGAGGAGCTTAAGTATATTGAGGAGCACATAACCTATCTATATAACAACACTGACTATGGTCTGGTCGGCGATATATTTGTTGCAAGCCTGGGGGATGTGGCTTTCCTGCCCGGTCCGGATAATAAAGACCCAAAGGGAATCAGGGATATAGCCGACTGGCTGGTAGCGCACAAGCTTCATCCCAATTATATAAAGGAGGTATATGAGCTTCACACAGAGGTAGCCATCAAAAACCTTAAGCTATACAGGCAAGCGGTCGGGGATAAGATCCAGGTTATAGCGATTAGCGGTGCTGACTTTGGGACGCAGAGGGGAGAGTTCATATCGATTGATATGTACCGTGAGTTCTACAAACCTTTTCACAAGAAAGTCAACGACTGGGTTCACAAGAACACCTTATGGAAGACCTTTTATCATAGCTGTGGGTCAATAGTGAACCTGCTTGATGATTTCATAGATGCCGGGGTTGACATCATAAACCCCGTTCAGACAAGCGCATTCGGCATGGACCCGAAGTTTCTAAAGGATAAATATGGCGAAAGGCTCGTGTTCTGGGGTGGAGGAGTTGATACGCAGCGCACTCTTCCATTTGGAACCCCTGAGGAGGTAAGGAAAGAGGTTATTGAAAGGTTGGATATATTTACCAAAGGTGGAGGTTACGTATTTGCAACCATACATAATATACAGCCCAATACACCTGTTGATAACATATTGGCCATCTTTGATGCGATAAGGGAGTATAACGACTCATAAGGAGAGAGTCATGACATCACGTGAAAGGTTAAGGCTTGCCTTAGAGCATGGGGAACCTGACAGGGTACCGGTTGACAATAATGGGATAGTGTCAAACATACACGAGGTGGCATATAAAAACCTGATAGATTACCTTGGCTTTAAAGAGGAGATAGTCATTCTTGATCCAGTTCAGAGGATTGTCATGGCCAGTGAGGATGTTTTGAGAACTCTGATGGTTGATACCAGATATATATATCCCAATGCGCCTTCGTGGTGGAGGTATGAAGAGAGCGGCGATGGAACGTGGATTGATGAGTTTGGTGCTAAGTATAAACGAGTTGGTTTCTATGCCGACTGCGTGGATTCCCCTCTCAAGGGCAAGAGTTTAGAGGAAGTTAAGTCATATAAGTTACCAGACCCAACGCATGCTTCGCGATTTACAGGGCTAAAGGAGAAGGCAAAGTCTCTTTACGAGAGTACTGATTATGCCCTTGTTTCAGGTGCGATGATCTGTGTTGATTACCTGCGCTGGATGATAAGAGGGCTGGAGGATTCACTCATGGACTTATCGGCAAACCCCGATATCACGGACTACCTTCTCGACAGCATAGTGGATTGGATGACGGCGTTCGGTGGTGCTCTTTTGGAGGAGATAGGTGAGTACATCGAGTTCTTCTGGGTGGGGGATGACTGGGGGATGCAACAGGGCCCATTCTACAGTCCAGAGGCCTTCAGGAGGATTTTCAAGCAGAGGCTTGCAAAGTTAATAGAGCATCTGAAGACGAAGACAAAGGCAAAGTGCGCGTATCACTGTTGTGGGTCAGTGTACTGGGTTATTGAGGATATGATAGAGATAGGTGTTGACATTCTCCACCCTATTCAACCGAGTGCCAGCGGCAATGAGGATACGGCAAAGATAAAAAGGGAGTTTGGCGACAGGATATGTTTCCATGGGGGCACCAACAATCAAAGTCTGTTTCATGGCAACCTGATAGACCTACAGGTAGATACCCTCGAGAGGATAAAAGACCTTGCTCTGGGTGGTGGGTACATATTTTCGTCTGGCCATAATATCCAGGCTAACTGCCCCCCTGAAAATATCATTGGGCTTGTTGATGTCGCAAAGAGATTTGGCAAATACCCGATAGATTTCGAGATGATAGATAAGGAGATCGAAAGGTTAAGAGCCTTGAAAAGGTGAACGTGATAAGAGAGAGATTCGATGGTAATAACAAATGCAACCGGCATCTGGGATGTCTCCGATTACGGCAGCACCCCTAATTTCAATTCTGGCAGGCATGGCGAGTTAGAGATTGCAAGTAATGATAGAAAGGTACTGCGCAAGTTGGCTGAGAGGGTTGCCGCACTGGCCTCTCGTTCCTGCGAGAAGGAGAAAAGGGAACTTTGGCTAAGGCATAACACCCTTGAACCCACGCGTCCAGTTATCTTCTGTGATCCTGAAAACGGATGGAATGAGATAATCACCGAGGATGAACTGGAGTGCAGCAAAGGACTTGCCAGGCGCTGGGAGGTGGTGTTGCGCAAGGAGATATTCTGGGGCGAGTCCATGTGCGATGATAAGGTCATAGAACCATATTTTGATATAGGATACACATTTAGTGAAAGTGACTGGGGAGTCCAGGAGGTCATGCACGGCGGGAAGGGCGGCGGCTCATATGCCTGGGAGCCTGCCATAAAGGATATCTCTGATGTGGAAAGGCTTCACCATCCAGTAATCGAGGTGGATTATAAGACAACAAAGCAAACAATGGAGCTTGCAAAGGATGTTTTTGGCGATCTTTTGTCGGTGAGGCTGGTTGGAGTATGGTGGTGGAGCCTTGGCATGACGTTTAACCTTGCCCTGTTCAGGGGTATGGAGCAGGTGATGTTCGATATGGTCGATAACCCTGCTCTTGTGCACAGGCTTATGAGGATTTTAAGCGACGGTACTCTTTCGAAGCTCGATTTTCTTGAAGAAAATGGCTTGTTGAGTCTGAACACCGATAGATACGTTGGCTCAGGTGGCTTTGGGTATGTAGATGAGCTTCCGACTAAGGGCTTCGATGGACATGTGCGCACTCTGGATATGTGGGGATTTGCCGAAAGTCAGGAGACGCTTGGCATCTCACCGCAGATGTTCGCCGAATTTGTCTTTCAGTATCAGCTTCCAATACTAAAGCGCTTTGGGTTGAACTGCTACGGATGCTGCGAACCGCTTGAGTTACGCTGGGAGGTAGTGAGGCAGACGCCAAACCTTAGGAGGGTTTCGGTGTCAGCCTTCGCTGACCTTGAGAAGATGGCAGACTATCTGGCTGATGGCTATGTACTCTCTTACAAGCCCAGCCCTTCAGATTTAGCAGTGCCCGAGATGGATGAGGAATATGTGAGGAGGAAACTACGCAGGGCGCTGGAGGTGACCAAGGGTCGCAGGGTTGAGGTAATAATGAAGGATAACCATACAATTGGCAGAAATCCAAAGAACGTGATCAACTGGGTCAGGGTTGCAAGGGAGGAGTCAGATAGGCTGGCTCTTTAAATCAATTTCTTTCATCCAGGATTGCAAAGAATTTTATGTATATGAGCCTCTCCTTGAAGTTTATCCAGAAATCTGCAGAATCCCTCCTGCCTTCCTTGAAGGATGTCAGTATTTCCTCAACTTTCTCAAGGCTCTGCGGTGGGTGGCAGTTCTGCACTTTTCTTCCAATAACCGTTACCCGCTACCTGCAAGTGAAAAAGTTCTTGAAGCGGATTTAAGTATTTAAAAGGGGATCAGGTTCTGCTTATTAATTGTATTAAATTGTCGCGCGTTAGTAGGTTCGCTTCTTCTCCTATTTCTAGAAATGGTCTGATATCTGATACGACCCGCTGCCAATTTAGCTTTTGCAGATGGTCATTTATTATTTCTCGCCAGTTTTGCTCTGTCGGTTCCAAACCTTGCCAATCTGTTTGCCTTAGCGCATTTCTGAGCAATACAATGTTAGGAAGTGGCCAGGTTGGGTCGCTGAGATACCACAGAAGGTCGTAGATGTCTCTACCTTTCAGGTATGATCGTCCAAGGATGGCATGCAGTTTGCCCGCCAGCAGGGACGCATTGTCATGATGTTGAAGCTGTAGTGTGAAATGACGACGTATTATGGTGGTTGCTAATATAGCTCCGGCAGGTGGGTTAGTATCCACTTCGATTTTGACGGAAAATACTTCATTTGGATGAGATGATAAACCGATCTCATGAAGTAACCCAGGAAATCTTACAAATGCACTGTTTATAGTTTTTTTGTCACTTACCTTAAGCTCGACGTCATAGTCTTCTGCAAGGAACTCGGACTGGATTGCCCTTAAATAAGCACGGAAATCATACTGATTGCGCATTCGCTCTAAAGCGAAGTCTAAATCTTCTGAATAGCGGGGAATTGAGTACAGAAAACGCAGTGCTGTTCCACCGTGAAATGCAAGTGGGATCATTGCTCCAGAACGCTGTAGGCAACCAAGGATACGAGCTTGCAGATATTCTCGGGTGACATTTCTGCCTTGTACCGGGTTTTTGCTAGCTTTAATGATGTCAATTAGATGATCTTTCATAGTTTAGTGTAGTCCTTTGCTTCAGTTTCTGCCAGTTGCAAGATCAAGGTGGTAGCTCGCAATAATTTTTGTCGATTAGTTATTTGTGCCCACCGATTCAGTTTGCTCAGGCTCAAGCGGTCCAGGTTCTGAAGTCGAAGTTCCTTTAAATAGTCCAAGGAGTCACTACCTGGCTGCAAGTATATAAAGTCTAGTAGGGCTTTTTCAGGCGTCGCTACGAATGCCGATTGTCCCATACCTAACTCTGTTAATTTATAGCCATGCAGAAAATCGGTTTGCACATGGTGATATTCGTAAGTACCCAGAGGAGTTTTCCACCGGGCTGGACGCATTGTGGTGACACTAATAGTCACTTCCACATGTTCAGGAATAATACCGTAGTACGCCATAGCTGATTGACAGCTAACATATGAGGCACGTACCATGCAGTTAGCGACAAGAAAGGGATGCGGTTTGACCTTTTGGAATGGAGGCGCCAAGGTGTAAACACCACGTCGCAATTTATATAGCTTCCCCGCTTTTGTCCAACGCGACAATTGGCGGTGCACATCGTTCTTGTTTACATCTCCTGCTAAAAGAAGGCCTGCCTCAAAGATTGGCTCATCACCTACAATTTTAATTAGCTTTGCAAATTCCATATCAGTAAAATACCATAATTGGCAATTTATTGCAATGAAGGAGCGAGATAATGTTGCTGTCCTTCAAAATTTCAACCCAGTCGTTGATATCTAGTTTCTCAAGCGAGGTGGGGAAGAGTATGTTCTCCTCTTTAAAGATCATGCCCTCGACTTCTTCGATTAACAGGTTTATCTGTTTGCTTATATATTCGTCGATCTGCGCTTGATTGCTTAGTTCATCAACTTTTGATATAGAATCCTTCAGCAGATCTCTCTGGAAGGAAAATAACACATGCCGTTTCAGGTGCGAGCAATTGTAAGAGCGTAGGGATGACTAAAGCTATCGAAAATCTTAATACTGGAATACTTGCTGCAATAAAAAATCTTGACCCACAAAAACGAATTTTTTTTAGAAGTTCATGCCTTGGTTTTTGCGGGCAACAATACCGAAAAGGACGAAAAGATTTATAAACAAATTGGATTTAACAAAGTGGGCTTATGATAGCCCGCTCTCTAAGGATAAAATCGGCTCCTTGGCTAAGACAGTATGCAGAACAGCTGAGATGAGAGATAGGGTTAGCATTAAGATATTAGAAGAAGAAGCACAAGAGGCAGTAATTTCAGTAACTGCTGTTGCAAAAAGACTTGGTTGTAAAATTTAGCCTTGGGTTTCATTGATGTTGAATTTATGAGCCCAGGTCCACCAGGGATGCGAGACATTTAAATCTTAGGCAAAAATTTTTGCGATGCATTACAATTATACCCTGTTTAGTGAGATGAATTATTTCGATGAAATAACCAGATTAAAAGAGAGACAGGACGCAGTTATCCTGGCTCACAACTATCAGGTTGGAGAGGTACAGGATATTGCTGATTTTGTTGGGGATTCGCTTGAGTTGAGTATAATCGCATCGAAGGTCGAAGCAAGGCGAATTATATTTTGTGGTGTGCATTTTATGGCCGAGACAGCCTCAATACTAGCTAGCGATAAGGAGGTTTACCTTCCTGTACTAACAGCAGGGTGCCCTATGGCAAATATGATTACCCCCCAGGCCCTGGGAGAAAAGAAAAAAGAGCTTCCTGATGCAGCGGTGGTGTGCTATGTGAACAGTTCAGCTGAGGTGAAATCGCTCAGCGACATATGCTGCACGTCTTCAAATGCTGTTAATGTTGTTAACTCTATTGACAGGGATAAAGAGATATTGTTTATTCCTGATATGTATCTTGGTGATTACATCAGAAAGAAGAGCGGCAGGGACATGTTGTTATGGAACGGTTACTGCCCGACGCATGCAAGGATTCTACCCGAAGATATAATAAAACAGAAAGAAATACACGTGGGGGCGAAAGTTGTGGTGCACCCAGAATGCAGGCCTTCTGTCATTGAGCTTGCTGATGCAGCAAGAAGCACAAGCGGGATACTTGAATATTGTCGTGAAACTGACAGTAGGGAATTCATAATTGGGACCGAGGTGGGAATTTTACACAGGCTGAAGAAAGAAAATCCCCAGAAGGAGTTTTACCCTGCATCTATACATGCGGTTTGTCCCAACATGAAAAAAACAACCCTGGCAGATGTTTACAACATCCTTGTTAGCTTAAATAACAGGATTACGGTGCCGGATGAGATAGCCGTTAAGGCTCGAAACGCAGTAGAATTGATGGTTAATATAATACCTACAAAAGATTGAGCGAAAGTTGAATAGCACTTATCTTAATTCTGACAGATTTTTAATGAATCCCAAAGATTTTAATGATGTCGGTGAGGTGTCGCCTCTGATAATAATTGGTAGCGGCATTGCAGGATTGTGGGTTTCATATAAGGTTTCGCGTAAATTCCCGGTTACGATCATCACAAAAGGGAAAGTCTCAGATTCAACCACCTGGCATGCTCAGGGGGGCATTGCCGCTGCGATACAGAAACCGGACGATCCGGAAAAGCACTTCAAGGACACTTTAAGCGTCGGCCAGGGCTTGTGTGACGAAAAAGCTGTGCGGATGCTAGTGGAAATGGCACCGCAAATCATATCAGAGCTTCAGAACGTTGGTGTTAATTTTGACAAAAAGGACGGTGTTATTAACCTGACTACGGAAGGGGGGCATTCTTATCCACGCGTGGTGCATGCAAAGGGGGATTCAACGGGTGCGGAGATTGAGAACAGCCTGGTTGCGCTGACCAGAAGTGTTACTGGTATAAATATACTGCAGGATCATTTTGCGGTTGATATTGTTCTTGATGCTGGCGGTGCAGTACACGGAGTGACCGTTCTTGATGAGGTCAGCAGCGGATTAAAGTATTTAAGGGCGAAATCGATACTGATTGCGACGGGTGGGATAGGACAATTATATGAGTTCAATACCAACCCTGCTGTTTCGACTGGAGATGGCATGGCAATTGCATACCGGGCTGGCGCTGAGGTTTCTGATATGGAGTTTGAACAGTTTCACCCCACGGTTTTCATCACTAAAAAGGGTGAGCCGTTTCTAATAACGGAAGCGCTGCGAGGTGAGGGAGCTTATCTGCTCGACCCAGATGGCAGGAGGTTCATGAAGAGTGTCCATCCGCTAAATGAGCTTGCTCCCAGGGATGTCGTCGTCAAAAAGATGGTAAGCGTCATGCGTGAAAAGGATTGCGATAAATTATATCTTGATGCGCGGCATATTCCAGAGAGCAAACTTCTTGAACAATTTCCGACGATTGTCTCAATGCTTAAGGAGAACGGAATTGATATTCGCAGTGACCTTATTCCAGTATCGCCGGCCATGCACTATATGATTGGAGGGATTAAGACGGTTGTCAGCGGAGCAACTTCGGTAAGAGGGTTATTTTCGTGCGGTGAGTCTGCCGACACCTGGGTTCATGGGGCTAACAGGCTGGCCAGCAATTCTTTACTGGAGGGAATGGTGTTTGGTAATATCGTCTCGGAGTCCATCATTAAATATATCTCGGCATCATCTAATGCTGCTAAAAAGCCTGACCTCAGTGGCTCTGTTTCACAGCGGGATTCGGTAGGTGATGGTTCTGATATGTCTGAATTCAAGAGTATGATGTCAAAGCATGCAGGGATCGTCCGCAACAGGGTAGGTCTGGATATACTGCTTAAGTACATACTGAACTCGGGAATTGAGCGAAGGTCTGGAATCTCGCGGCAAGTGTTGGAAGCGCACAACATGGCACTGTTCGGGCGTCTGATAGCCTATAGCGCGATTTTAAGGGAAGAGAGCAGGGGAGTTCATCTAAGAGAAGATTTTCCGGATAAAAATAACCTGAAATGGAAGAGACATATTTCTTTTAAAGGCGGAGAGGTTAAGCTTTCAGAATTCGTATAGGGTTTTTGCAGAATGTTGAATAAGGAAGAAGTCATAAAACTTAAAGAGCTTGTCGTGGTTGCGCTCAAGGAGGACCTAGGGCAGGGCTTTGACTTTACAACCTGGCTTACCGTACCGGCAAATTTGACTGGCGAGGGTGACTTCCTGGCAAAGAGCGATCTGGTACTATGTGGGACCCAGGCTGCAAAAGAGGTATTTCACGATATTGATGATGGTATTTTATTCAAGGAATATTTCAGCGATGGAGATTTCATCAAGGCTGGGCATGTAATAGCAAAGGTTAGCGGTTTGGCTTCTTCAATATTAACTGGTGAACGAACTGCGCTCAATTTTTTGAATCATCTGTCAGGCATATCGACCCTCACAAGAAGGTTTGTGGATGCCGTTGAGGGCACAGGTGCGAAGATCGTCGATACCCGTAAGACCTTACCAGGATTGCGCTGGCTTGAGAAATATGCAGTCAGGTGCGGAGGCGGGTGTAATCACAGGTTTGGACTATTTGACGGTATTTTGATTAAGGATAATCACATAGTTGCCGCAGGAGGAATAGCTAGAGCGTTACAGGGCGCCATAAAAGGGGCACCGCATTTACTGAAAATAGAGGTGGAGGTTTCCAGTCTTGATGAGTTGAAGCAGGCCCTTGCCGCTGGCGCTGATGTGATAATGCTGGATAACATGACCCTGGAGGAAATGAAAGAGGCAGTTAAAATGTCCGCTGGCAGGTGCATCATTGAGGCATCAGGCAATGTCACGCTGGAGCGAGTCAGGGATATAGCATTATGTGGAGTTGATGTCATTTCAACCAGCCAGATTACGATGTCTGCCAGGTCAAGCGATATATCTCTGGAGTTGAAACTGGACAGGTCGCGAACTTAAGCCATCACTGATTTCATGTTCGGAGTAGGGTGTTTGAGATCATGAAGAATGAGAGATCATCAGGGTTCATAGTGTTCAGACAGGAGGATGAAAAGAGGTTATATCTTCTCCTGCATTACGAAGCTGGTCACTGGGATTTCGCAAAGGGCAATATAGAGGATGGCGAGGATGAGGTTGAAGCTGCAACCCGTGAGCTCGGGGAGGAGACTGGAATAACCGATATCAAGATAGTTGACAAGTTCAGGGAAAAGATCGGCTATTTTTACAAAAGAGACGGCGTCTTGATTCGTAAGGAGGTCATATTTTTTGCCGGCATCACTAATGAAAGTGAAGTGAAGCTTTCGTTTGAGCATATCGGATATATGTGGGCTGACTATGACGAGGCAATGAAAGTTCTGACATACAAATCGGCAAAAAATGTCCTTGCGCTGGCAGAGGAATACATAAAAAAAATAGCTTGAAATATCAGGGTGTAGTGTACTGCTGTGAATCCTGTGCCCTGGAAGATTCGTGCGAGTGCGACTGCCAGTAGCTATTTCCAGGTTTCATTTTCTACTGGTAAAGCGATGATTCCGATAAGGCCTGGCCCTACGTAAGCACCAATGACGGGAGTGACTTCTGTGACCATGCTCTCGAAACAGTTTATGCTTTTTTCAAGCCTTTTTTTGATGTCAAGGGCGATATCTTCACACAGCGCGTGGATGATTGCAATTCGAACAGGAACTTGATTCTTGAACAGGTCAATTACCTGTTTGCAGAGATAGTTAATTGAAGCCGCTCTCGATACTATTTTGGCCAGAAGCTTGACCTCACCATTTTGTATCGTCAGAATCGGTTTAATCTTAAGAGTTGAACCCAACAGGGCTTTTAAGGCAGGGACGCGTCCGCTCCTGTATAAATACTTGAGTACATCTACAGTTGCAAAAATTTTAATTTTTTCTTTTATTCTTTCAAGAAGCACCACTATTTCATCAATTTTTAAGCCCTTTTTTATCGCCTTCGCTACCTCCATGATGAGGAAACCCTCCGCTATTGAGGCTAAGCCGCTATCAAAAACTCTTATATCTTTTTTAGGGAAGAGTGTCCTGGCAATGCACGCGTTTTGGAAAACCGCTGTTAGTTTTGAGCTCAGGGTGATGGTTAGTATGGTTTCAAATTTATTGGCAATTTTTTGAAAAACCTGCTGGAAATCTCCTGGCGATGGGCTTGAAGTTGATGCAACCAGACCATTATCTTTGAGTTTATGATAGACATCGTTTGGAGTAATATCTATTCCATCTCTGTAAACCATATCGCCGAATTTTATATAAATCGGTACTATGTGAATATCAAATTTCGCGATGATTTCTTTTGGTAGATCACAAACACTATCGGCTACTAAACCAATTTTTTTCAATCTCACTCCTTTTAGGCGTTAATTTGCTAGCTTTTGTTTATCTATAAATCTTTTAAGGTCTCCCCTGAATCGGTATGTGCCCATCAAGGCAACTGCGATGTAAAAAATTAGCATTATTATTGAAAATTTATACGCTATGGATGTAATGGGCATCAGCCAGAACCCGATGACCGTACCAACCTGGCCGTCCTTTAAAATAAGAAGACCAGCGACAACCCCGATTAAGAACGGGATTATCAGGACTGGTTCTATTATAGACATGACTCCAAGCGTAGTCCCAACCCCTTTGCCACCCTTGAATTTGATGAATATGGACCAGTTATGTCCAACTAAAGCAAGAAACGAGGCCGACAAAGTTATATAGATATTGTGAAAAAGAACCTGTGATGCCCATGCTACCAGTATTCCCTTTAATACATCCAGGATTCCGCCAATGGAGCCTGCTATTTTACTCGCATTTCGAAATGCGTTCATGCCGCCGACGTTTTTGCTGCCGATCGTGGATATATCTTTTTTAGTGATTATCTTAACCCAGATGTAAACGTTTGGGATTGCCCCGATGAAGTAGGATGCTATCAAAAATGAAATAATTTTTACGTAAAACATGCTAAAAATATAACACTTCGAAATTTGCTACTGCAATACTTATTTGCCCAGTCTCCGAAATTTTACCAAGAATTTACCAGCATTTAACATCCCTGAAACAATTTGGTGCTTAAGTATATACACCTTTAGGGAGGGAGTTATATGATGGGCGATCGCGAATACGTCCTGGCTTATGCCAAGGAAAACAATGTTAAGTTTATCAGGCTCTGGTTCACTGACATACTCGGCTTTCTGAAAAGTTTTGCAATTACAGTTGAGGAGCTGGAGCAAGCTCTTTATGAGGGCATGGGGTTTGACGGCTCTTCGCTTTCGGGATATGCAGGTATTGAAGAGACCGATATGGTCGCGATGCCCGATCCTTCCACCCTTAAAATATTACCCTGGCGGCCCAAGGAGGGCGGCACCGTCGCAAGGATGTTCTGTGATGTGCAGGATCATGTTGGTATAAATTTCAAAGGTGACCCACGTTGGATATTGAAGAGCAATCTGGCAAAGGCCAAGGATAAGGGATACACCTACTATGTTGGGCCAGAACTGGAATTCTTCTACTTCAAAAGCCCCGAGGGTACTCCGCAGACACTGGACCGGGGAGGCTACCTCGATCTAACTCCGCTTGATGTGGCAAGCGATCTTCGTCGTGATACCGTTTTTTACCTTGAGGAGATGGGCATTGGAGTGGAGTATTCGCATCATGAGATATCGGCAAGCCAGCACGAGATAGGCCTTCGTTACACCGATGCGCTTACGATGGCGGATAATGCGATGACGTATAAGCTTGTGGTCAAGGAGGTTGCGCAGAAGTACGGGGTTTATGCTACTTTCATGCCGAAGCCGTTAACGGATTATAACGGAAGCGGGATGCATGTTCATCAGTCGCTTTTTAAGGGTGATAAAAATATCTTCTTTAACCTCAGGGGTAGCTATTATCTTTCCGATGAGGCTAAATTTTTTGTAGGTGGGCTGCTAAAATATGCTCCTGATTTCACGCTAATAACGAACCAGTGGGTGAATTCCTACAAGCGACTTGTGCCTGATTTTGGCGCGCCCATATTCATAACCTGGGCGCAGCGAAATCGATCTAATCTTGTGAGAATTCCGATCAGCAAACCCAACAAACCCTCTTCTGCCAGGATTGAGTTCCGCTCCCCTGATCCTGCATGCAACCCGTATCTTGTTTTCTCAGTGATGCTTGCTGCTGGGTTGAAGGGAATGGAAGAAAAGATCGAGCCGGGTGATCCATTTGAAGGGAACATACTTGACATGAATGAGATGGAGAAGCAGAGGATTACGATCAGGCGTTTGCCCGAAACATTGCTCGGTGCCATAAAACTTGCAGAGGAGAGCGAATTTTTAAGCGGGGTGCTTGGGGAATATGCTTTGGGGCAGATACTGGAGAACAAGAAGCGCGAATGGGCGAGGTACAGGAAATATGTGTCCGGTTATGAGATTGATAACTATCTGCCCGTTCTTTAAATAAATGGAGAGCATAATCAGGAAGATAAAAGATGGTTTCAAGACTGAATGTTTTAAAAGATGATAAGGATTATGGAGCATGTGGACTCGCCGCGATAATCAACGAAAATGGCGAACCTTTCAGCGGACGGATGATCGCTGATGCCATGTCGATCATGGATGAACGCACCAACGGGCTTGGTGGAGGTTTCGGCGTTTATGGCGTATTTCCCGAGCTTAAGGACTATTATGCCCTACACCTCTTCTTCGATGATGACACATGCAGACGGGAGGCCATGCAACTGTTTGAGGGGTTGTTTGAGATCGAACACATTGAACCTGTACCCATCAAACCAAATCGTCTGAAACAGACTGCTCCAGTCGTCTGGCGATATTTCGTCAAGCCAAACCTCAAGGAGATAAACGAGCGCGGCATATCTGAGGATGATTACATTGTGAACACCGTGATGAAGATCAACTCGGATGTCGCTGGAGCGTATGTGGTTTCAAGCGGTAAGAACTTAGCTGTGTTCAAGGGAAACGGATATCCATCTGAAGTGGCTGAATATTTCAGGATAGATGAGTACAGAGGATATTCCTGGTTGGGCCATGGAAGGTTTCCTACCAATACCCCTGGATGGTGGGGTGGAGCACATCCGTTTGCGCTGCTCAACTGGTCTGTGATTCACAACGGTGAAATTTCTTCCTACGGGATTAATAAAAGGTATCTGGAGATGTTCGGCTACAAATGTACCTTGCAGACCGACACAGAAGTGATGACATATCTATTTGACCTGCTCATCAGGCGTCATGGACTGAGCCTTGAGGATGTCTGTCTTGCTATCGCCCCGCCGTTCTGGAGTGATATAGACAGGATGGGGGAAGAAGAAAGTGAATTTCATCGCTCGATTCGCATCGTCTATGCGAGCGCACTTGCTAATGGGCCATTTGCAATCGTTTTAGGCGGAGAAGGATTCATCATGGGGCTGTCTGACAGAATCAAATTAAGGCCGCTTGTTGCAGCCAGGAAAGGTGATTTCTTCTACCTTGCCAGTGAGGAATCTGCTGTTCGTTATATCTCGCCTTATCTGGATGAGGTATGGATGCCGGATGCAGGGCAGCCCGTCTTTGGAAGGTTAAGGACAAAGGTCGGGATTTAGTTGGCAACCAATTTGAAAAGTTTTCAATTATCTAAATACAAGGTTGATCGGGATAGAGAAAAGTGCATAGACTGCAAGGTCTGTGTAAATCAGTGTGGCTTTGGCGTGCACAGCTTTGATGAGGATTTTGAACATGTTGTTTCAAACGATGAAAAATGTGCTGGCTGCAGCAGATGCGTTAGCTTTTGTCCTACGGGTGCGCTTGAAGTAAGGCGCAGGCAGGTGCTTGATGTTGGTAATGCAAACTGGACACCAGATGTCCTCCTGGATATATATAAACAGTCGGAGACCGGTGGGGTTCTGCTATCCAGCATGGGTTGTGATCTGGACTATCCCATCTATTGGGATAAGATTTTGCTTAACGCAAGCCAGGTCACGAATCCATCTATTGATCCGCTTCGTGAACCCATGGAGCTGCGGACATACCTCGGAAATAAGCCGGATTCGCTTGACATCGACTATTCAGGAGGAGACAAAAAGCTCAAGACTAAACTTTCCGTCCAACTTGAATTAAAGCTGCCCGTGCTCTTTTCTGCAATGTCTTTTGGGGCAATTAGTTTTAACGCCTGCTATTCGCTGGCAAGGGCAGCATGGGAATATGGCACTTTCTATAACACTGGTGAGGGTGGTCTGCATAAAAGTTTGTACAAGTACGGCAAGCGGACGATAGTGCAGGTCGCATCCGGACGTTTTGGTGTTGAGAAGGACTATCTGGATGCTGCTGCAGCAGTGGAGATAAAGATAGGTCAGGGGGCAAAGCCAGGGATAGGTGGGCATCTCCCGGGTGAAAAGGTCGATGAGGAGATCTCCCAGACCAGGATGATACCTGTTGGCAGTGACGCACTATCACCAGCCCCGCATCATGATGTTTATTCAATTGAGGATTTAAGGCAGCTTATTTACGCGATCAAGGAAGCAACAAATTATGAAAAACCAGTTATAGTGAAGATTGCGGCGGTTCATAATGTTGCAGCTATAGCATCTGGAATTGTCAGGGCTGGCGCTGATGTGATTGCCATCGACGGGTTCAGGGGATCAACTGGTGCGGCTCCAAAGAGGATAAGGGATAACGTCGGCATACCCATAGAGCTGGCACTGGCAGCAGTTGATGAGCGCCTGCGTCAGGATGGGATAAGAAGCCGAGCCTCGATAATTGCGGCGGGCGGCTTTAGAAATAGTGCCGACATTATCAAAGCAATTGCGCTTGGCGCGGATGCTATATATATAGGAACAGCGGCGCTTGTCGCCATGGGCTGCCATGTCTGCGGCAAGTGCTATACGGGGATATGCAACTGGGGCATTGCAACGCAGAACCCGTATCTGGTAAGGAGGTTGAATCCCGAAATAGCCAGCCTGCGGCTTGTCAATCTGTTAAAGGCATGGGAACACGAGATGAAGGAAATCCTCGGAGGAATGGGGATAAACGCGATAGAGAGCCTGCGCGGTAACCGACATCATTTAAGGGGAGTAGGCCTGAGTCAGGTTGAGCTCGATATTCTTGGGATAAGGATGGCAGGGCAGTGAGAAAAATTTATCCGAACGAAAAGTATTGTATGGGCTGCGGGATATGCCGAATACATTGTGCACTATCGGCTGCTGGTACCGATGACTTGCTGAAAGCCTACAGGCTGAATAAGCTTCCTGCATCGAGGATAAGGATTGATGAAAACCTGATAGATAAGAAACACCCACTTATGTTTGCGATCCAGTGCATACAATGTGAACAGCCTGAATGCGTAGAGTCCTGCCTTACCGGAGCAATTCACAAAGATCTGAAAACCGGTGTGGTCATTATAAATAAGGATAAGTGCATTGGCTGCTGGACATGCGTTCTGGCATGTCCTTACTCATGTATATTCCCGGACATCAGTGTGAGCAAAAGAGCTGTGAAATGTGAACTTTGTCTTGATAAGGAAAGTCCGCCATGTGTAGCAGGATGCCCGAACAATGCGCTCATAGTTGAGGATGAACGGGCTTGAAAATAGTAATTCTTGGTAACTCCGCAGCAGCAGTTGGGGCAATTGAGGAGATAAGAAGAAAGGGGAGTAGCGATGAAATTGAAATTTACTCCGCTGAACCGTATCTTGTTTATTCCAAGCCGATGCTGGCGCACGTGCTTTCCGGCGAATTTGGCATTCATAATATCGGTTATCGAGATGAGAATTTTTATAAGACATTTGATGTCAAGCTTAATTTGAGTCTGCCTGCTATTTCGCTTGATGTCTCAGGTAAAAAACTTCACTTTGTCAACGGTGCAAGCACCGATTACGACAGGTTGCTGATCTCAACAGGCGCTCATCCGCTGGATATGCAAATTCCAAACCTGAGCGCAGATAACAAGTTTTACCTAACCACTATTGGGGAGACGCTCGATATCGCTAAAGGGGCTGCTGACATTAGCGATGCTGTTGTGATTGGCGCTGGATTCATTGGATTAAATGTGGCAGAAGCCCTCGTAAGATTGGATAAAAAAGTTGTGGTAGTTGAGCTTGCGGATAGAATTCTTCCCTCCTCGCTCGACCACCGTGCATCTGAGATTTTGAGGGAAAAGCTTGAAGCTGAGGGCGTATCGTTCAGGCTTAGTAATAAAATAGTATCTGCTGATGAGGTTGATGGGAAATTGAGATCGGTCCTGCTTGAGGATGAGGAAGAGTTGCCCTGCGGGCTTATTGGCGTCTGCATTGGAGTTAAGCCGAACTGCGATTTTGCAAGAGTAGCCGGAATAATAGTAAATCGCGGGATAATCGTAAATGAGAGAATGCAGACCAGTGCTCCAGATGTATATGCCGCTGGTGATGTGGCTGAAGGTCCACACATCTTAATAGAAGAAAACAGGCTTGTTCCGAACTGGCCAAATGCGTATCGCCAGGGAAAGGTAGCTGGAGCAAACATGATCGGGAGCGATCTGATCTTTGATGGCGGTATTGAGATGAACTCCTATAATTTTGCAAATATTCCAATTAACTCAATCGGATTTACTGCGCAAGTCTACGACGGGGCTGAGGAGTATTTTACACTTGACTATAAAAAGGGAAATTACAGGAAGATCGTTGTGAAGGATGGAAAGCTGATCGGCGCTCTGGTGGTCGGCGATATTTCAAAGACGGGGATGATTGGCTGGCTAATAAAGACGAAAATCGATATTTCATCGTATATAAACGAGATATTGAATCTGGAGTATGGACTTTCATTCCTCCCGAAGGAGGTATTGAATGAGCGAATTATCAGATATTGAGTTAAATACCAGGGTGGTGATCGAAGCAGCAGGAAAGGGCTATCGACAGCTTAATTCCGAGATAAGAAGTTTGATAGCAAGTGGCGTTACTGAGGTAGATATCCATAGAGTCAATGGGCAGAGGTACATAGGCGCTGGTTTGCGCGGCGATATTATCCTGAGATTGCACGGTACTGCCGGCAACGATCTGGCTGCCTTCATGGATGGCCCGCACATTGAGGTCCACGGGAATTCCCAGGACGGCGCAGGAAATACTATGAACGAGGGGAAAATAGTAATCCATGGGTCTGCTGGCGATGTACTTGGTTATGCGATGCGCGGCGGTGAAATATACGTCAGGGATGATGTCGGTTACCGGGTTGGAATTCACATGAAATCCTACCAGGATAAAAATCCTGTAATCGTGATCGGTGGGACGGCCAAGGACTTTCTTGGCGAATATTTGGCAGGAGGGTTAATCATCCTGTTGAACCTAAAAGATAAGCTTGTTGGAAGATTCATAGGTAGCGGTATGCACGGCGGCAAAATATGTATAAGGGGAGAATCGAACCCCACCAAGATAAGCCCTGGAATCAAACATCAGGTTGCAGATGGAGAACAGGTAAATGAGATAAGCGGTTATATTAAGAATTTCTGCTCAATTTACGGTGTCGATTATTCCAGGATAATAAAGTCGAAGTTCTTGGTCCTGGAGCCATCAACAACACGCCCCTACGGCAAAATATACGTACATTAAATTCAAAAAAGTTCGGCTTCATCCCCCAAAAGTCTTTACAAGATCTCTTAATTTCAAGACAAACCATTTCTCTTTAAATAGTTTTTCAGCTGTCTGGCTTATTCTTTGTACCCTGCCATTTAAGGTTACAAAATCCTTAGTGAAGGTTATTGCGCTTCCCATATATAGCCTGCGCCAAGGATAGCGATCTTGTACATGACTATTCTACATGCACCTACTTAACTTCCCATGTTGAGATGAGATCTATCCCCTTCTCGGTGAAGTCCTTTATGATTATCTGGCCAAACCCCACGGGAGCATGTAGTTTAACGTTCTTTGCTATCTTCATGGCTTTAAAAAGGTTCTCCCTTTTAATTGGTTTGGTTGATCTAACAGGCACTCTTGACAGCTCGCCGTCATTTGCCCTGATGGTTGTTGTGAAGATCCTCCTGGGACAGGTAGCCTCGTTCATGGCATATGTTTTGCCCTTCTTGCATTGGTATCCTTCGATGTTGGAGAGCGTATCATCCGTGAAACTGACTTTTATCCTGCATGAAATAGGGCAGATTATGCAGGTGATATCCTTGTACATGTTAATCCTGGCCAGCATCTACTACTATTTCCTTGTAATTAAACAATTCTTCCTTCATTTTGATAAGGTCGATAATTAGCATCTCAGATGGAACAGCGACTTTCTTTTTTAATCTGTATATACATTTTCTATCTACATTGAATTCTATTCTTACGTTTATAAGTGGTTTTTCAACTCTTAGCGTTATGGAGCCTTGACTTTCCAGAGCCCTATGATCGCATATAACCTGTGGGACCACGGAACTTATGTTCTTACCTGGTTTGAATATTACCCTGCGCTTTGGGCTTTCCAGCATACCGGTAGAATAAAGGGCAGCGCCCATTCCGGCTATCTCTCCGCCATTTGATACCCAGTCAACGAGGTCATAAACCTGAACGACATTGCCGCAGGCAAAAATACCATCAATCTTGGTTTGCATGAAGTTATCGACAGAAGGACCGTTTGTTTTAGGGTCAATCTCAATGTTTAGACCGCGGATTAATTCGCATTCAGGAATCAAACCAAGGGAAAGCAGTAATGTGTCACATTTTATGTATTTATTAGTACCCCGCACAATTTCGTTTAGATCGTTAATCTCGGAAATTGTAACACCCCCTAACCTTTCTTTGCCGTGAATAAATGTAACAGTGTGATTTAGGTATAATGGGATTTTAAAGTCTTCAAGACACTGAACCACATTTCTTTTCAAACCACTTGGATAAGGAAGAATTTCAACAACTGCCTTTACCTTTATTCCTTCAAGTGAACATCTTCTAGCCATTATTAAGCCGATATCTCCTGAACCTAAAATTACGATTTCTTTACCTGGTAGGTAGCCAGATATATTAATTAATCTTTGCGCTGTGCCTGCAGTGAATATACCAGCTGGTCTGAAACCACTTATATCTGCATTACCACGCACCCGCTCTATGCATCCCATAGCTAAAATAATGGCTTTTGACTGGATCTCTATCATTCCAAGTTCAGTGTTTGTTAATGTTATATTTTTATCCACGTCAATTTCTAAAACCGTTGTGTCCAGAAGCAGGTCGATTTCCTCATTGTTTAACATCTGGATATATCTATGTGCATATTCTGGACCTGTTAATTCTTCGCCAAAATTTATCAGGCCAAAGCCGGGATGAATGCACTGCTGCAGGATTCCGCCCAAACGTTTGTCGCGTTCCACGAGTAAGATACTTTTTGCCTTGGACCTGCTAGCGCTTATTGCGGCAGCAAGCCCAGATGGACCTGCCCCAATTACCACGACATCATATATTTCTTTTAGCATTTACTTGGTCGATTCTCCCAAAATTAAAATTTAGATTACTCCACCTATTATTTTTGAATTACCGCCTCTCTTGGTAATGTCCTGTATCTTCACACCTGTTTCTCTTTTGATTATTTCTATGATCCTTGGCAAATCAAACCCTCCCTGACATCTACCCGCTCCTGCCCAGGTTCTAAACTTAATTGCATCTATTGTGGTGCAAGGTAGGGGAGAGTGGATCGCATTTACAATGTCTCCCTCAGTTACGTTCTCGCACCTGCAAATTATCCTTCCGTAACGCGGGTCCTTCTTAAAAACTTCCTCCTTTTCGCCTTCGCTCATGTCCTTGAAGAGTGGCTTGATCCTGTAATTGTTTACGGGATTGGCCTTCTTTTTTAGTTTGAAGAATTTATCTTCAATTATCTCCAGTACGTATTTTGATATTGCCGGTGCTGCTGTTAAGCCAGGTGATGCAATCCCTGCTACATTTATCAGGCCACCAACCCCATCAGGCTTCTCTATTAAAAAATCTTCGGTATTACCCATGGCTCTTATTCCAGCATAACTTGCAATATGGGAATGATGTTTTAGAAATGGGGCAACTTTAGTAGCGCTATCAAGGACCTCTTTCAAACCATCTCTCGTTGTTGAGGTATCAGACCTATCTGAGACGATTTTAAAGGTACCTCCCATAATTAGATTTCCCTTAATTGTTGGTAAAATCGCAACACCCTTACCGCCATTTATTGGTTTTTGGTATAAAGAACTTTTAATTAGCCCTTTAATATTTTTGTCGAAGACGTAATATTCACCTTTGTAGGGGGCAATTCTAAAGTAGTCCAACCCAGCCATTCGCATAATTTTGTCTGAGTCTACTCCAGCGCAGTTTATCACCAGTTTTGAAAAGAACTTGCCCTTTCTGCTTTTGACCCCAATTACATTATTTTTGTCATCTTTTATGAGACCCGTAACTTCAGCATCAAAATAGAACTTGCAGCTATTGACAATTGCAGACTCGGCAAGTGCTATTGTTAATAAAAAAACATCCACAATGCCAGCATCTTCAGCCCACAGTGCTGCGAAGACATTGCTTGACAGATTAGGCTCCTGTTTTAGAAGTTGAGCTTTATCAATGATCCTAACTCTTGGAGCTCCATTTAGTTTCGCTCTCTCCAATAGCTGTTCAAGGATAGTAATATCTGCTGGATCTGTAATAATTACCAGGCTTCCAATTCTCTTAAATGGTACTCCCAGCTGTGAACAAAAATCTGGAATCATTTTGTTTCCTTCAACGTTTAACTTTGCCTTCAGAGTGTTTGGTTTTGGGTTAAATCCGGCATGAATATGTCCACCGTTGGCTTTGCTTTGGCCAGAACAGACAAAGGATGTCTTTTCTAGCAGGCAAACTTTAAGATCGTAATAGCTTAGATCACGGGCAATTGCACATCCAGTTACTCCACCACCGATGATTATTATGTCGAAACCATTATTATCTAACCCCATTTTAGAAAATTTTAAATTTTTTATTCACACTCTTTTGCCCAATTCCTGGAAAATGAAATTGCCTTACTCCAGTTCCTGTAAAGTCTTCCCCTTAGATAATCTCCAATTTCTGGCAGATATTCATCAGGTGTCCTTTCGTCTTTTATTTCACCAGGGCTATCCCATATGCCAATTCCAATACCTGCTCCATACATGGAGCCAAGTGCGGTGAATTCTTTTAAGTCGTATTTTATAATCTTTATGCCCGTGATATCTGCCAGTATCTTGCAAAATAGCCTGTTTTGGGAAACACCACCATCAATCTTAATTTCCCTGAATTTTATTTTAGAGTCTCTTTCCATGGCCAAAAGCACATCTCGAGCACTGAAAGCCATTGATTCAAGAGCTGCCCTGATAATCTGCTTCTTTCCTGATGCTCGTGTTAACCCGATTATCAATCCTCTTGCATAAGGGTCCCAAAATGGAGCCCCTAAGCCAGTGAAGGCGGGCACAAGAAATAGATTATCCTGATAACTAACGTCTGAACCCTGGATTTCAATCTCATCATAGTTGTTTATAATTCCAAGCTCCTCTTTTAACCATTGAAGTATGCTGCCTGTGTTGTAAATAGAACCCTCAAGTGCAAAATAGACTTCATTATTATTTGATCCAAAGAATATCGTGGTTAGCAGATTGTTTTTACTAAATATTATTCTGCTGCCGGTATTCATCATCATGAAAGAACCTGTGCCGAAAGTGCACTTTATATCTCCATCACTAAAACATTTCTGTCCAAAGAGTGCGGCCTGCTGATCTCCGAGAACCGAGCATATTGGTATTTTTTGTTTAAAAACTGAATTATCATATGTATGGCCATATATTGAATTTCCAAAGCTTGGATGAGTTTCTGGCAAAATATTCGAAGGAATATCAAAAATGTCCAGTAACTCTTCATCCCAGGTTAGATTCATTATGTTGAATAACATTGTTCTTGAAGCATTGGAATAATCAGTAAGGTGCTGCCCGGTTAGATTGAAAATTATCCAGCTATCTACTGTCCCAAATAATAAATTTCCGGTTTTTGCTATACTGATTAGTGTTTTATCATTTTTTAATAACCACTCCAGCTTTGTAGCTGAAAAATATGGGTCTATTGTTAAACCTGTTTTCTGTTTGATTACATCTTCAAATCCACTGTTTTTCAAATCCGCACATCTATCTGAAGTTCGTCTATCCTGCCACACAATTAAATTAGAAAGTGGTTTACCGCTTTGCCTGTCCCAGATGAGCGTTGATTCTCTTTGATTAGAGATGCCCAGAGCCAATATGTGATCGGGGTTAATTCCAGAATATTTGATTGATCTATCGATTACGCTCTGAGTTACTTCCCATATTTCAACTGGGTCTTCTTCAACCCATCCTGATTGTGGATAAATCTGCTTTATTGCTTGAAATGACTCAGATAAAACTTCACCGGCTGAGTTGAATACAATAAATCTTATTGAAGTGGTACCGAGGTCTATAACACCAATATAATCTTCTTTTTTATCAGGTATCTTTGTATTTTTTATGGATAACATATCATTGCATTTTTATATTTGAGTATGTAACACAAAATCTTAGTAGTCATTGTTTTAATTTTACCTGACTTTTTTGTTAGTTTATATAAATAAAAAATGCACATTTTAGTTGTCTTCTCGATATAGAATTATGGGATCAATTGATAGACAATCTGAGGACTTGAAATGGTCACTGGATTTTTCTTCAACCCAATTCTTTAAATTTGAACTCCTATAATCAAAATTGGGATTCTTTTGCGAATTCTGAACCCCCAACTGGTAAGAGAACGTCGTCACTCTTGGTAAAATGAGCATTATTGATCGTAATTCTATTATCCTCTACAAACACTGGTTACAATTAACTCTTTTAGTGGTTCACGATTGGGTAGTATGATGACGGTTTGGACCTTTTCTCCATGTTTTCTTAATTGTGTACTGGTTCTGAGCAAGAGTGCTGCATAGCCTCTGAATAATTTGTGTTTTGGTGAGCTCATCCAAGATCTTTGACCTATCTTTTTTGGATGCTCTCCTGCACTGTTTTCTAAGAACATTGATGTATGCATACTTTTCCCTTAAGGTCATCCGTTCCCTCTTTTGGGAAGTAATATTGTGCCAGATTTTTATTTGAGGCAAATCGCGGGCTTGACATAAGGTTTATTTCCTATATAATAACCATATCATATGTTAAGCACTTATCATATGTTAATTTGAGATTTGAAGACTCTTACAGATTGAGAATTAATGGTTCTTCTCCATTTTTAGTGGGTAAGATCTATTAAAGCACATTGAAAACAGAAAGACATCTAATAGTCTCATCGAATCTAAAGAGTAAGCAAAATAATCTTTAGATATCACTTAAGGCAGATAGGTCAGCAGACTTAAGCAGATTTGCAACGTGAGCATGTCTAATTGGCATTGTGATATCTGATTTAGAGAGATTATAGCTTAAATGTGCACAGTACTCGTCATGAGTTTTAGGATGTGGTAACATTTAGTTGCACCCCCGTGTGGTCTAGGTATTTGGTTTTAGCAACTAAATTTTACCAAAACTATGTGGGGGTGAACTCTTTTATCTCCACAATAAAAATAGTCTTTTATCAGGTAAAAATAATTTTCGAGAGAACTGATTATGGAGAAAGGGGGTGAAAGATTATAATTTTTTCGCTAGTTTGGTAAAATTTTATTGAAAGGAGACAAATCTTGAAGAAAGTAATTGCTATTTTTCTTAGTATGGTGGTCTTGTTGACTTTTGGCTTGTTCACAAGCTGCAAGCCAACTGCTCCCAAAGCCGAAGAGACAACTGCTGCTACAGAAACTGCTGCTGCAACGGAGACATCCGCAGGAGAAACTACACCAGCCGAAAAGAAGTTCGAAGGTGTAACAATCAAGGCACTTTTAATAGGTGGGCCAGAGTACGAACCATGGTGGGCTAAGGTTACCGCTGATTTTGAGCAGAAGACCGGGATCAAGGTTAAGTACGACATGCTGATATTCGAGGAGTTGATGAAGAAGGAGATCACCCTCTCTGCCGCTAAGAGCAGCGAATACGACGTGTACAGCTCACATCATGCACAAATCGGAGCTTTCTTAACCAGTTTCGCGCGCTTGAATGATTATCTAGGTGACGATGTAAATGACTTCCCCAAGGAACAGATTGGACCAGGAATAACAAAAGAGGGAGATATTATAGCCGTACCGAAGCATACTGATGCGCGGGTAATGTACTATAGGACTGACCTATTTGATGCAGCTGGGGTTAAGCCGCCAACGACATGGGATGAGTTGATACAGGTAGCACAGAAGCTAAACAAACCACCCGATCAGTATGGCTTTGTAATTACCGGTCGCGGAGACCCGTTCTTAAGGCAGTATTCAGATTTCCTCTGGGAGTGGGGTGGAGATTTCATAGATAAGGATATGAAGCCCATCTTCAACAGCCCGGAGGGAATTGCAGCTCTTCAGTTCTATTCGGATATAATAAACAAGTACAAGATCGTACCGCCTGATGCAGCTGGATATGGGTGGGAGGAACCCTCTCGTTTGTTTGCTCAGGGCAAGATAGCCATGGTAAATGATTGGCCGGGCTTGCTTGGAATGTACAACGATCCAAAAACATCCCAGATCGTTGGCAAGTACTCTTTTGCGCCTCTTCCGGCAGGACCTAAAACTAACATCACTACCTCTGTTTCCCACATGCTGGCCATTAACAAATATTCCGAACAGAAAGATGCAGCGTGGGAGTTTATCAAGTACTTGATTTCAAAGGACGTCTTGATAGAAAACTACAAGTTCAACGGTCAGATCCCCACAAGGACATCTGCTCTGAAGGAGATAGTAGAAACCGCAGTGAGTCCTGAAAAAGAGCGCCTTGCATCATTATTGGCAGCTATTTCAACCGGTAAGACATGGCCTGTTTTTCCGGAGTGGAATGAAGTTGCCCCTGCTATTTGGAATGAGGGGCAGGCAGCTCTGACGCAGACAAAAACACCGGAGCAGGCACTGTCAGACTCAGAAACTGCTACCATAAAGATTCTGCAGCGTGCGGGATACATTAAGTAGAATAAAGTAGTAAGTAGTTCTTAGTTAATGAGACTTAGGCCAGGGAGGTGATTATGCCAACAGAACTTGTCAAGCAGATGGGGTTCGGGGATTTGAAGCCAGCTCGCCGTAAGCTTTCCTTCTTTGGAGAGCACTATGTTCCTTTCTGGTTAGTTCTACTTGCAGTTATTACTATAGCAGTAATCCTGATCTATCCGCTTATCTACTCGATTTATTTGAGTTTCATGGATATGAGTCTAGGCCGAGGCACTACTATTTTTGTCGGAATTCGGAACTATTCAGATATTCTATTTGACGATCCGATCTTTCGTAAGGTGTTAGGGAATAACATGGTTTTTATGATAATTTCGTTAACATCAGAATTCTTGTTGGGATTTGCGCTCGCTCTATTGCTAAACCGTCCTTTTAGAGGGCGGAGGTTTGTAAGAGTCCTATTCCTTCTTCCCATGCTTGCAGCCCCAGTTCTTGTTGGCACCAACTTTCGCTGGATTTTTAATTCACAGTTCGGTCTACTAAACGCTATACTGAGAGTATTTAACTTGCCAGGTGTAGCGTGGTTAGTAAAATCTCCCTGGCCTATGGCTTCAATAATAGTTGCCGAAGTCTGGCAATATACACCATTTACAACGTTGCTTCTATTAGCTGGCTTACAGTCCTTGCCGGATACGCCGTTTGAAGCAGCAAAAATCGATGGAGCATCCTGGTGGCAGCAATTTAGATATATAACTTTGCCATTACTTGTTCCCGTGATTTCAATTACTGCAATCCTCAGAATCGTAGATAAATTTCGCATATTTGATATAGTTTATGTTATGACGCTGGGTGGTCCAGCACGCACCACCGATCTGCTGCCAACTTATACCTATGAGGTAGCTTTTAGCCAGGTGCGCTTTGGCTATGCAGCAGCAATTTCATGGATAACATTAATGCTATCGCTGGTGTTTTTGATTCCATTCATTAAGGGAGCTCTTGCTCGTTCATTTGACTGAAGCAATTGTTGCTGTCTAAATCTTAAAATTGATATTTATGAAGAGAAGAATTTTAAATATATTTTATAGAATATTATTTTACGCCAGCACGTTTGGATTGTTATTTATAACACTGGGGCCAATTATATGGCTACTCTTAACCTCACTGAAACCAGAGACAGCGGTCTTTGCAACCCCACCCCAGTGGATTCCAAAAGATGTCACTTTATCTAATTATGCTGAGGCTTTTAAACAGTATTCGGTTGGACGCCTGTTTATAAACTCCATGGGCGTAAGCCTTTCCGTGGTTGTGTTGAATGTGCTGATCGGGACACCAGCTGGCTATGCGTTTGCCAGGTTCAGGTTTAAAGGAGACAATGCTTTTTTTATTGTTTTATTGCTAGTGCGCATGATTCCAATGATCTCGGTTCTCTTACCTCTCTTTATCATGTTTTCAACTTTGCATCTTCTAGATACTTGGCTTGCACTTATTTTGGTTCATACTGCTGCAAAGCTGCCTGTTACGATCTGGCTTATGAGGGGTTTCTTCCGTGAAATTCCACGGGAAATAGAAGAGTCCGCCAAGATTGATGGCTGCTCTGTGCTCCAAACATTAAGAAGGGTGGCATTTCCACTTGCTGCCCCCGGGGTTGGAGCTGCAGCTATCATGGCATTTATTTTCACTTGGAACGATCTACTTACTGCCACGATACTAACATCCACAATGGCTTCGCGCCCAATGACAGTTGGCCTGATGAACTTTATAATGCAGTTCCGTATTGCTTGGGGTCCTATGACTGCTGCTGGCACACTCATGCTCATTCCGGCGGTGGTATTCTGTTTGTGGGCAGAAAGGTATCTGATACGTGGGCTAACATTTGGTGCAGTGAAGGGATGACCCAATTAATCTGAAATACTATATAAAGGAGTGAAAATTAATTGAATTCATTAGAAAGAGTCTTTACTGCCCTGAGACGGGAAGAGGCAGACAGAGTTCCAATTCTAGAGTGGGAGATACATACAGATGTAATCAATGCAATCATGCCTGGTGCAACGCTTTTCGATTTTATTGAACAGATGGACATCGATGCGATCTGTGTAATGGAGGATGTTATTTATGAGGATGTGGAACCCGGCATAAAACGCGATCACTTTGGCATATTGCGCGATTTTCGGTCAATGTCAGGACTCTACTGGCCAGTTCCATTGCATGGAATAATTGAACGAGAGGAAGATCTTGATAATTATGTTCCGCCTGATCCGCACGACCCAAGACGGCTTTCATCGCTTCGTGACGCAGTAAAGCATTTCAAAGGCAAAAAGGCGATCATCTACATGACGCTTAGTTCTTTTCTCTACCCCTCGTTTTTAAGAGGAATGGTCAACCTGCTTTTAGATTACAAATTAAATCCTAATTTTGCTAAACGCCTCACCAATATGGTTGTCGATTATTTCGTGGAGCTGGAGAAGCTTGCCGTCAAAGCAGGGGCAGATATTCTTGCAGACGGTGATGACTATTGCGGCAAAAATGGACCCTTCATGTCGCCTGCTGACTTCAAGGAATTTGTGTTGCCGGGTTTGCAGAGAGTTGTAGATGTAGCCAGGGATCACAAAATGCCATTTATTAAACACATGGATGGCGACGTGTGGGCAATATTGGACATGGTGATAGAAACTGGAATAGACGCTATTAACCCTATTGAACCAGCAGCGGGTATGGACATTGGAGAGGTAAAGCGAATTTACGGAGACAAAGTGGCAATAGTTGGCAATATCGACTGTGCCACACTGTTGACGTTTGGTACGCCAGGGGATGTGCGGCAAGCAGTTAAAGAATGCATACATGTGGCAAGTCCCGGCGGAGGTCATATAATTTCTTCTAGCAACATGATTCATAGAGGGGTTAAACCTGAAAATTACGTTGCCATGTTGAAGGCAGCAAAGGAATTCGGGCGATACCCGATAAGAGTGTAAGTTAAACCGAATATGTTGAAAACAGAATGAAGGCAAAAATTTAATGATGATTTAATGATGAATGAAATAATAGCCTGTTTGGGTGAAGCCCTGATTGATATGTTTAACTCAAGGAGAGGTCAATCTTTGATTAATGCCACCAGCTTTAAACCAATTCCTGGTGGCGCGCCTGCCAATGTCGCAATAGGTCTTGCTAAACTTGGAATGAAGTCTGCCTTTATAGGTCGGCTTGGCAGGGATGATTTCGGGTTTAAGCTTGAGAGGGTACTCAAGCAAAATAATGTAGATACCTCACAGATCGTGTTTGACGAAAATGCTCGCACTGGTCTTGCCTTCATCTCCATGGTGGATGAGAACAGGCAGGATATGCTTTTTTACAGAAATCCCAGCGCAGATATGCTGCTCAGTACCGCGGATTTGAACGAGGATTTTCTATCCAGGGTCTCACTGCTCCATTTCGGCTCGCTTTCACTGGGCGCAGAGCAGTGCAGGGGAGCAACGTACAGGGCAGTTGATGTAGTGAGGATATCTGGTGGAATAATTTCCTACGATGTCAATTACAGGAAGTTCCTGTGGCCTGACACCAGGTTAGCAGTCGAACGGTTTACCGAAGCGATGAAGGTTGCCGACATGGTGAAGGTGAATGAGATAGAGCTGGGGTTAATTTCGGGGGAAGATGACTTGAAGATCGGCATAAAAAAATTGACAAAAAGATTTGATGCCTGGTTTTTCTTGACCTTGGGTCCTGAAGGCTCGTACTTTGCGACAAAAGAACATCTTATTTATGTTCCTGCTTTTAAAGTGAGAACCGTTGATGCCACTGGCTGTGGTGATGGGTTTATCGCAGGCCTCATTTCAGGGATAATTCGAAATGATATCGACCTGTCAAGTCCCGACACTGGCAAAATATCTTCTACATTGAGGTTTGCGAATGCGGTTGGAGCGCTTGTCTCCACAAAGGTTGGGGTAATCCCTGCAATGCCCTCATATTCGAAGGTAGTGAAGTTTATGGGTAAAAGTGGTGAAAATTTGTGAATAGAGGCAGGTCTAATTCGTTTGAAGAACGTTTAAAACTGAAAATAGCGAGGCTTTTCTTTGAAAAAAGGATGAACAAGGTTGATATAGGGAAGAAATTGAAGATATCTCGTTTCAAGGTGGCAAATCTACTTGATGAAGCCATAGATGAAGGACTGGTTGAGATAACAATTCACAAAAAACTCGATGAGTTTCAGGAGCTTGAGGACAAGCTTGAGGAAAGATTTGATCTTAAGAGGGCTATCGTTTGCGAAACCAGCGATGATGCAAATGAATTAAAGAAAAATCTGGGTGGCGATGCTGCAAAACTTTTGATGGAGATAGTGGGGGATGGTGACTGCATTGGGATTGCCTGGGGATCCACATTGAACGAAACCCTGAATTCCCTTCCCCCAAGGACGACTTTAAGGAATATATCCGTTGTCCAAATAACAGGAGGGGTGAATCAGGTACCGGCAGAGATAAACGCGCTTGACCTCGCAAGAAGGATATCTGAAAAGTTCAATGCAAAGAGCTACCTTTTATACGCACCGGCGATATTGGATGACCCAAGGTCACTGGAAGTTATGTTGAATCAGCCATCTATAAAGGATACCATCAGAAAGTTTTCGGAAGTTAATGTAGCGCTGGTTGGCATCGGTGCTGTAATGCCCAAGCCTTCAACCTATCTCTACCAGGGCGGCTTCATTAAGGAGGAGGATTTTAAGAGCATTGCTGCAAGCAATGCGGTTGGCGATATCAACGCATTTTTCTATGATTCAAATGGTAAAACACGCTCGACTTCGCTTGACGGTAGGGTGATGGGTATGTCGCTTGAGAAGTTAAAGGAGGTCAATTACTGCATTGCCATTGCCGGTGGAAGAGAGAAGTGGGAAGCGATTAGAGCGGCGTTAGTTGGCAAAATAATAAATATCTTAGTTACTGATGAGGGTACTGCTAAATATTTAATTAAGTCTTGAAATTAGTGATTCACAAATGATAAAAATCGATGACATATTAAGAGAACTTGGGTTGGTTGACTATAAGCGACCAAGGCAGTTTAGTCCTGGTTTTGTTGCCAGGTGTGCAAATATTGCCAGACAGAAGATATTGGAAATTACAACACTTAACAAAAGCGGCCATCTTGCTGGGTCATTATCATGCATTGATATTTTGATTACGCTATATTCCTCGATTTTAATTCATAATCCAAAAAACTCAAGCTGGGACGATAGGGACAGGTTCGTGTTAAGCAAGGGTCATGCAGCTCCCGCATTTTACACGACGCTTGCCTTTTGTGGTTACCTGCCTGTTTCTGAACTGGAAACATTACGAAGAATAAATTCAAGGTTACAGGGTCATCCCGACTCCAAGAGGTTACCTGGTGTTGAAATTTCTACTGGTTCCCTAGGCCTTGGGTTTTCGGCTGCAGTTGGGATGGCGCTCGGCTTGAAGATAGATGCTAAAAATAACAGGGTATTTGTTCTTCTCGGCGATGGTGAGTGCGACGAGGGGTCGGTATGGGAAGCAGCGATGTTTGCAAGCCACTACGATCTGAAGAATATCACGGCGATAATCGATAGAAACGGCTACCAGATAGATGGACCGACACAGAAGGTGATGAGCCTGGAGCCGTTTGCTGAAAAGTGGAGGGCTTTTGGCTGGGATGTAGATGAGATCAACGGGCACGACTATGTCCAAATATTTGAGTCCCTAAGAGATGCTGCTGGCAAAAGAATGGTCATCATCGCAAGTACAATTAAAGGTGCAGGAGTATCGTTCCTGGAAAACAACAATGCTTATCACTCCAAACCGTGTGATGAGGTTAAGTGCCAGGAGGCAATTGAAGAACTCAGCAGAAAGGTGTGTGAGATTGCATGAAAAGCGAAGCAATTTCCACGCGGCTGGTTTTTGGGCAGGAATTAGCTGAGCTTGGCTCCAAATATCCAAACCTCGTGGTGATGGATGCTGATCTCTCAAAGTCAACCATGACGGATATTTTTGCAGGTAGATTTCCTGATCGCTTTTTTGACGCGGGAATTGCGGAGCAGAACATGGTTGGTGTTGCAGCGGGACTCTCCAAAACTGGTAAGATTGTAGTGGCTGCGTCACTTGCTTACTTCATCATGGGAAGGGCTTTTGACCAGGTTAGAAACCTCGCAACTCATTCTAACTGCAACGTGAAGTTCGTCGGGACTCATGCCGGGATATCGATAGGCAAGGACGGCTCATCGCATCAGGCGATCGAAGACGTGGCAATTGCGCGTGCCATTCCAGGTATGCGGGTGATCGTGCCTGCTGACGGGAATGAAACAAGAGCCGTACTTAGGAAGATCGTCAAGACGGAGGGGGTTTTTTACCTGAGGCTTGGAAGAGCAGAGGTCGAAAATGTCACTGCCCAGGATGGCGAGTTCAGGGTTGGTTCGCCGAGCATGATTTGTAAGTCAAAGGGCAAGCCAGATATATGTATTATTGCGTGCGGAATGCTTGTACATGAATCAATTAGGGCAGCGAAGTTGCTTGAGAGATCCGGTGTAAGTGTAAACGTCATTAATCAATCCACGTTAAAGCCAATTAACAGAGAAGAGCTGATGGATATGATCGGCGATGTCAGGAAGGTCATCACTGTTGAGGAACACAACATCATCGGCGGACTTGGCAGTGCAATCCTTGAGCTTTTCAGCGGTGCTGGTGGATTTACAGTAAGAAGGCTTGGGATAATGGACACATTTGCAGAATCGGGAGAGCCCGAAGAGCTTTTTGATAAGTACGGCATATCCGCGCGCCATATAGAGAATGCGGCAAATGACATGATGAGGTGCAATTAAGATGCAAACAGAAGGTAGAATGTATACTGGAAATAAGGGCGTGCCGCGGATATCAATTGTTGGGCTGGGCGAGTCCGATACCGGACAGGCTGGGACGACTACGGTTAATCAGATATATAGAAGCGGAAATGCAGTAATCACCAGCATATTTGAGAAAGATGAAGGCTATCTTAGAAGTTTGATCTTCTATACCGATGAAAAATCCGTCCTTTTTTCAGGTGATATTGCCGAGTTGGAAAAAGATAGGGATTCAAGGATAGTCATTATCATTGATATGGATGTTGATTATGCATGTGAAGCGATAATCAGGGCTATTTCGCTCGGCAAAAACGTAATTAACCTTAACTCCGAGGTTGAGATCCTCTTTGGCATCGACTTTCAGAAGATCGCTGCTGAAGCTGGTGTTATCTATACCTTTGGAGCGGGGGATGAACCGCAGACAGCCCTTGAGTTGATTCTGTTTGCAAGACAGCTTGGATTTGAAGTGGTTGCTGCTGGAAAAGGCAAGAACAATCCTCTTAACAGGGCGTGCGTTCCTGATGATTTTATCGAGGTCTCAAGGAAAACTGGGGTTTCAACCAAAAGCTATACATCATTTGTTGATGGAACTAAAACCATGATAGAGATGGCACTTTTAGCTAATATGGCGGGGATGACTATTGATAAGGCTGGCATGCACGGCCCAAAGTGTGATAAGAGCCAGATGACAGATGTATTCAGGCTGCAGAGTGAAGGTGGAATATTAAACCAGGATGGTGTGGTGGATTACACCATTGGCGATCTGGCACCAGGGGTGTTTGTCATCATAAAAAGCGATGATGAAGCAGTGATAAAAGACCTGGACTACTTGAAGGTTGGGAGCGGCCCCACATTTTTGCTCTACAGGCCATTTCATCTGGGAATAATGGAGACCATGAAGTGCGTATTTCATGTTAATGATTTTAGCGAACCGCTAATTAAATACCCTGGGGGTAAAAGGGTCAATGTTGCAGCGATAGCCAAGCGAGATATAAGCACAGGAGCTCGCTTTCAGGGTATTGGTACCGAGCTATTTTACGGACATGCTGTTATAGATGAAGAGATGAAGAAAGGAAACTACGTCCCAATAACACTTCTAAACAGGGCAGTTGCCGTCAGGAATATCCCAGCAGGAGAAATTGTAAAGCTTTCCGACATCAAACTGGACGAGAACTCTCTTACCCGTAAGTTCTGGAATTTTTTTGAGAGAACAGACGAAAAACAGGGGAAATATTCAATTAATACCATTAACTCAACTATCTTTTGAGTTCTAGATGTACTAACAGAAGTTATAATTTCCCTGTGTTATAATTTTGAAATTAACTAAAGGAGTCGTGAGTTATGAAAAATCAGGCAATAAGCAATAAATTGCCTATTCATCCTTATGTAACGAGGAAAAAAGAGATATGCAATGGGAGCCCTATTATCGAAGGTACCAGAGTCAGGGTTATTGATATTGCTATTGAATTTGATAGATTGGGATACTCTCCAGACCGGATTGCTGACGCTCATCCTCACTTAAGTCTTTCTCAGATTCACGATGCTCTTTCTTACTACTATGAACACCAGATAGAGTTGGATACAGAGATAGCTAACCGAAGAAAAGTTCTAACAGAGCTAAAAAGAGAGTTCGTTCCAAAAGCAGAAGAGCCGCATGGAGAAAATCAGGGTATATACTGATGAGAGTGTGGATGTTGCAATAGCAGAGGGATTAAAAAGGAGAGGAGTAGATGCTTGGTCAGCCAGGGATGCTGGAAAGCTTGGGTTGACTGATGAGGAGCAGATTCAATATGCAATCAGTGAAAGAGCTTCTATTTTTAGCCATGATGACGATTTCCTGAAACTCGCAATCCAATGGGTTAGAGAGGAGAAAATGCATTACGGAGTCATCTATGCTCATCGCTTAGACTACAGTATTGGGGAATGCGTAAGGAAATTGAAACTGATTGTGGATGTTTTGGCTCAAGAGGATATGTTTAACCACATCGAATTCTTATAGCTCTTTGCAGAATAGGTTGCCATTTTGTTATTTTTATTGAAATTCTATTAAATGGAAGAGAAATCAATAAAAATAATAATTGAAAAAAATCCAGATGGGTATGTGGCTTATCCGATTGGATTAAGAGCTGTCATAGTTGGAGAAGGTGATACATACGAGGATGCTCTAACAGACGTGAAGTCTGCGATCAGGTTTCATATAGAAACTTTTGGTGAATTGTAAGGTTGAGAAATCACATTTCAATTCTGGATGTTTTGGCGATACCCCTTGTTACTTAGTGTTTTGCCTTTCTTTCTTTGGCACTATTTCTATTCGGAGTTCGCCATCAAGCGCTTGCACGACCTTATTTAGAAATTTGAGAGAAGGTAGACTTGCACCACGTTCAAGTCTTGAAATTCCGGACTGGCTGGCGTGAACCTTTTCCGATAATTGTTTTTGAGTAATTTTTTCCTATTCTTCTAAGAATAATGTCGTGTGCGATCTGATATTCAAGTTCAAGATTATCATATTCGTATTTAAATGCTGGCTTCGTTCGAAGATTGGACTATGGATTGATCTGGCTGATAATATGCCAGTAGGCTCCTCGATATCCCCCTCTTAGTGCATCCATCAGCAGAAGGTTTTGATTGTAGTTGTAGTTTCTTCTCTTGGGCAGATTTGACATGAACATGAAGCGGCGGTCTTCGCCGATTAGATCGTAAATATGTTCTTCTGCATCCACTCTCAGTTCCGATGACAGGTAAAAGACGGGCTCAAGGAACTGCTGGTTATCTTCTATCTTGCCTTGGATGTTGGGATTCTGCGATGAGAAATATTCCTCGTGAACCATCTCTGCTAGCACCGTGCCCGAGTATATCCTTGCTCCAACGGTGACTCCTACTGCTGTTACTGGGAGCTTTTTAATCAGTTTAATGGTCTCCTCAACAGTTTCAATGGTCTCACCAGGACCACCGAGGAGCAGGTCGAGCATACAAGCGATTCCCGCTTCATGACAGGCTACCGCAGCATTGATGATATCTGCAGGGCAAAAGTCCTTACCCAGGGTTCCAAGCATTTTCGGGTTGGCACTGTCAACGCCGAAATTTATACCGCTGCAGCCAGCGCTTTTCATCAGCCTGGCGAACTCAAGCGTAAAAGGCTTGGGGGTGGCATAGGTGTACCACTTGATTTTTTCACTAAGGCCCAGGTGGATAAGTTCATTACAAAATTCAGTTGCCTGATCCTCATCGATGTTAAATTCGGAGTCGCATAGATGAAAACAGTTGATCTCCTGTTCAAGCAGTTGCTGCATCTCTGCCATTACATCAGAGATATTTCTTCTGCGAATCTTTTTGCCTTTAGTCAGTGGGTCAGCGCAATATATACAGTTTCTGCTACATCCACGCTTGGTTTCAATGCCTGCCTGTCCTCCTTCGTTGAAATATCGCAGGTTATCTATAACTCCTCGTATGCCCATAATTGAACCGTTATCGAGGCTGGGATGAGCAGGCTTGTTCATCACCAGCTTGGAACCATGCCAGTATAGCAGTCCGTTTATCGCGCTAAGTTCTGATTTACTATTAATGGAGTTTAGGAGTTCAAGCATTGCAAATTCGCCATCTCCAGCTATGCCGAAGTCAGCATTGCAATATTCAAGCACCTCTTTTGGCATGATTGAAAAACCGCATCCTCCAAGTACGACAGGAGTTTTAGTCAACTTCTTGATTAATCTCACGATCTCTTTTGATTGCGCGAGCACGAAATCTCTTGTGGCAAGGCAGCTATCATCGGTATTACGGATTGATATCCCGACGACAGTGTAACTGTTCTGGCTGAGTTTGCTGGTAACTGCTTTAAGTGGGCTATCCTCCCAGGTGAGGTCAAGAAGATCGACCTCTACTGCGTGCTTCTTAAGGAACGATCCCACGTATTCAAGCCCAAGCGGGGCAACTGGTGGTTTCATTTGATTTGGATTGGTAAGTAGAACTTTTAGCTTCATTCAATAATGCTCATTGAATCCACAAGATTGGGACTATTGATTCGATTTTTTGAAACTCGGGATCTCCGGTTACAATAGTAGCTTTTTTCTGTAGCGCAAGTGCAGCTGCAAAAGAATCAGCATATGAGATACTATTTGCTGCTTTTATTTTTGCTGCTTCAATGGTGATGCCTATTTCAATTCCTGTTACTTCGATTGGGAGTTCATCTATTACGAATAGAATTCTTTCAGCAGCTTCATTCCCTCTTTCTCTATGAATTATGTAATATATTTCTCCTAGGTTAATTAAAGATAATAAAAGTTCTACTTTATTATTTTTAGCTAGAGTGAGTATTTCCTCTACCTTATCGGCACCGCTGCTGTCTTCAAAATACGAAATCAGGGTAAAGCTGTCTAAAACATATGATTTGGGTGTTTCTGATTCATGTTTGATATTTTTTGAGTAGCTTGTAATTTTTGGAGAAGCCATTTTCTTCTCTGTTTAGTTCCTCTTTTCTTTCCTGCAATAACGCCTCAGTCAATGATGTCGGTCCTTTTAGAATTCCTCTAGCTTCCCTTACAGGATCATTCATAGGCGGGAAAACCAATATTTTCCCATTACCATCAGCAATGATAACCTCGGAACCTGGTAATATGCCATATTTTTTTCTCAGGTCAGAAGGTATAACGATTTGGCCTTTTATGGATGTCTTTGTTCTGGTCATGTATAACTTTTTATTGATATGTTTAACTTTTTTGTTATTTAGTATAACAGTTATTTATTTGATGTCAATGATTTGATATATTTGGTACCGTCAATCTTAGGGCACCATTTTCAGAATTATTAAATAACATAATTAATACAATATACACGACTGAGGAGTAATCCGGTTTTTATCATATTTATAAAACTATAGATATTTCTTTAGTTTTTTGTAAAACTCTTCATGAGTACCAATAGAGTATAGATATATCCTTTCTTTCCCAAATTCAACTTCATAAGCTGGGAGGAATAAATGATTTTTTTCCTTGAACTTGTGTATCCTTATTTTTGCAAGATCTCCCTTTTTGGTTTCTCCTATTTCAGGATTCTCAAGAATGATTTTAATTTCCTGGTTAATCTTTTCCTGGATTCTCTTCTGCAATCAGTGCGATCTTAAGGTAATCCTCAACCTGATTTGTGAAGTTTCTATTTGAGCTTTTGGCTTTAATTTCTATTTTCTTTTTTTATACTGATGAGAGTGTAGATGTAGCCATAGCAGAAGGACTGAAGAGGAGAGGAGGGATGCGTCCTAACTCAAGAGGATATAATTAACCACATCGAATTCTTATGACTAATATCATTTATTAAGTTAGCAATAAGCTCAAGGCAGTTTATTCTAACGAGCGATATTAATGTTGAAGTTTCCATAACAGCCGTCATCTTATATTATTTTATAATATTTAGTGTGTATATTTAAGTAGAGTAATACAAAACTTGCAAATCGTATGAAAGAATTGTACGTTTGCAGCATAAACCTCTTGTTGGCAAAGATGGAATCCCTGGCATTGAATTTTTGAAATCTGATCTATCAGAATGGTTAGATTAATTTCAAAGTTACGATAGCTTTAAAGAAAAATGCCATGAATATTGTTATTTTTATTAAAATTGAATTTTTTCATTTAAGTTTATTAAATTGAATGCCCTGAAGTACTTATCTATGCTCTCTTCTATCTTTAAAAGTACCCAATTCTCTGCCTCTATTCCTTCGGATTCTAAATTTTTATAAAGTTCAATTTGGGCACATTTAACATTGGGTTGTGCCCAGACATACCGGCTTGAGGTTTTACACAACCACTCTTTTCTATCATTGCTTAACATATTAAAATCACTTTCACCAGGAAGAAGCCATTTACGCCATCTGTTCGAATTCAATACCTCTTGGGTGAGTATCTTTTTGAAATTTGATCTGCATCCAACCTTATCCCTTTTATATAATTGCTCCTCCAGCTGGCATAACTCCGATAATGCATCATACTCAAACATGGTAAATTCAGGTCCAACATTTGCTGCTCCCATTCCACTTTTGGGGTAATCTTCTGGGTTAGAAACAAAATCGGTATAATGCCCTTTAATATATGACCCGTAATCTTTTGCGATATTTACTGTTTCACGTGCAACAACTGGATCAAAAGTAGCAGTATGAAGATCTGTTCCAACTTTAGCTACAATAAATATTGGCCAAACGTATTCTAACCTAGCTTCAATTAATTTGTTTTTTAAAAGTTCTAAAAATTTTTTAAATATATTGATATCTGCTAAGCCCCCATGAACCTCTTCGGTTCCAACTTCATAGGATACCGGTTTTAATTTTTTCAAGTTGCGAGATTTTTCAACATGGTCGATTAATTCAACTGTTCTATCGACTACTGTTTCAATATCGATGTCTTTCTTATAAATATCAACGGTAGTATCAACATGTAGCAGGTCATATCCAGCAATAAGAGCAGCCTCGAAAGATTTTTTTATCCAGTCCATGCAATGTTCGAGACTCCATCTTTCGATTGTTTGCAGGTCTTTTACCCATGGGCCACCATGATCAACACCTACTATTATTGGGCCTTTGTAACCGATTCGGTAAGATTCTTCTTTTATTTTTCTTACCAGATCATTTTGGGTCCAATTAGTATAGCCCCCATCTATATCGACTTGATTTAAGGTTGCAGCAAACATTATAGGAGCATTTGATCTTTTAGCTGAGCGTAAGGCAGCTTTAATAGCATTTAAAGAATTTGGGCAAATTGCAAGAAGTGTGTGATTTGATTTTTCTTTTGTTGAAATATCTTCTATCTTTTTTAAAAGCAAATCTACTATAGGGATTTCCCTGTCATGAGATATTTTTCTTAATTGACTATTATCTAAAATTTGTTTTATTTCCAATCAGAATCACTGAAAAATATTAAATATGCCAAAGCATTATTTCTCTTAAAATTAAATATTCTTGCTTTTGTTCTTTTGAAAACTCCTTACCAATCAAAAATTCTAAAAAATCATAAAGCAATTTAAGTATATTTATCAATTCTTATTTGCTATTTAGTTGAATGATTATATTTTGCCTTACTATGTGAAACATCTATCTCCATTGTTTTATAATTAGAGTTAAAACAACCTGTTAGGGGGGAGCGATGGAACCACAAAATTTTGAGAAATCGGATTTGAAGCTCAGAGAGAGATTCAAGCAATTTTTAAAAGAAAAAGGAAAAATTGCAAATCAGATCAAGCTCTCCTGGAGCAATTGGGGTTTTGGGATGGAGCCGCTCGAGATCTCTTTAAAAAGGTTGAAGAAATTTAATGTTAAATATGTAGAATTGCACGGGAATCTGTACGGACCGGATATGGGGTATAAAGCAAAAGAGGTCAATAAACTGTTATCGGAATATGGCATAGGGGTTTCTGGCGTATGCGGAATGGTGTCAAAAGAGTCCGAGTTAGCTTCAAACATCCCCTCAGTCAGGCAGCGCTGCATAGATTATTTTAAGAGGAACATTGAGTTTTGCAAGGAAGTGGGGGGAGAGTACCTGCTGTTTGGGGCAGCGGCTGTAGGTAGACCTTACAAGTATGATGACTTCGAGTTTGAACGATCGGTCGAGACCATGCAAATTATTTCAGAATACCTTGTTAAGTATGGTGTAAAAGGGGCAATTGAGCCGATAAGAGCAGATGAGACAAGTCTAATCCATACTTTTGAGGATGCTCTTAAATATATCAATGCTGTGAGTCACCCAGGTCTCAGACA
>Ga0315293_10000028_pt1 | contig 120344 bp, 143 predicted proteins | sample YL17G13_20_MG_FD_203071 | JGI IMG/M metagenome (GOLD analysis project Ga0315293, IMG submission 203071) | Sediment microbial communities from Yellowstone Lake, YNP, Wyoming, USA - YL17G13_20 | ecosystem: Environmental > Aquatic > Freshwater > Lake > Sediment | place: USA: Wyoming | collected...
TTGGTGCCGGGGGGCAGAACACGAACGTCAGTGGAAACGGTGGCGCAGGTTCGGCCGGAACTGGCAACGGCTCAGGCGGTTCCGGTGGCAGCAGCGGCAACGCCTCGAATCGAGCCGGTGGTGTCGGCACGGTCGGCGCTATCCTTGTGCAAGAATACGGTTACGTCACGTAGGAGAAGAACATGCCTTTCATCATCACAGCCCCCGAAACAAAGACCATCAGCCAGCAGTACGTACTCGGCACCGAAGTTCAGGTCGTGAACGCGACCCGAACCATCGACCGCGTGAACATCGAGCACATCATCACCAGTATGCCGATCAATAACCCGACCGGCGTCTCCATGACGGTCAAGTGGGCGCTCGGCTACATGGACGGAGTCGTATTCTTCCCGACCGAGCGGGGCAGTGCCGAGCTGGCCGGTGAAGCGTTGCTGGCCAAGATGGTCGAGCCGGTGATTCCAGGGGCCACCCACTATGGTGATCACAAGGCCGCCCTATACGAGCTGCTAATCGAGCTAGGGCACATCCCGGCTGGAACTGTTGTATGATAGTCTAAGATACTCCTATGGCAGTTTTGCTAGTACAGAAGGTAGCCACCGCTGTCCCACTTGAGCTCAGTATAGAGCAAGAGGGTGTCGGCGGTGTTATCGGTAAAGCTCCAACCGTGTCGCTCCGTGAGGGGGACACCGGAAACAGTTATTTAGACTGGGCGGACAACACCTTTAAAACGGTTGGTTGGACCATCAAGTTTCAGTCTATGACTGACATAGGAGTAGGTGTTTACCAGCGCCTACTAAATCTATCCCTTGTCACCTCCGTACTGGCCGGAGACTTCTTAATAGCGGAGTATGCCGTGAACGATGGTGGAGATGTCATTGGCAATGACCTAGATACCCTCATCGTAAACGACACGACTACAGACCTATCTCTTCTACGTAAGTCGGTTACTAACAGACTGGAAGACTACCCAGGCAGCCCTGGGCATCTCATCCTGTTTGACGACGATGGCACTACCCCGCTTAAGAACTGGGAGATACGCGACGCTTCTGGTGGAGCTGTGATAGCCACAGTGGGCTCCCCAGCTAAGAGGTCTGCGTCTATCATATGAGCACTAGGACTGGCTTCTTAGCCCGTGGTGGCAGCATAGGGGTTGGTATCCTCAGCGTGACGCATGGGTACGGCCCACTGTCTGACACCCCGTTAATCTTTGAGGGAGCTCCCAAAGCTAAGGAAGGTGGGATAGGCCCCCTCACTGCTATTGCTAGGCAGCCAAAGCCCACGATCTTGTCTCTACATCGAGAAGTCGTACGTAGAAAAAGAGTACCTAAATAAAAGCATGGGGGGCCCGTAGGCCCCCCACTGCTAGTGCATCTTATCTACGTAGTCCCCTAGTCTCTCAGGGTGTTGTACAGCGGCATAGCGTAGAGCTACTCCGATGGTGAACAACGCCTGACTTATGGATAGGGTTATCGGCACCTGTTGCTCTTGCCGCTTTGACATGTAGAACATCACCGCCTTGATGAAGAACATGTAAGGATTGTGGGCAGGGTGATGCATGGGGTGGCTAAGCTTGCTGGTATGGCCGCAAGTTGTGCACATCCACCATTTACTCATACCCTCCCACCACTGTTCTCCAGTACACAAGACTTGGTCGTTTATGTCCCATGTCGGGTCAAGCGCATTTAGGGCTTTGCCGTAACCGGTACGCCAGGGTTCTAACTTAGCTAGTGTGCTTAGGTCGTGCATAGGTTGTCCTTCTGCAGTCGACCTTCCCTCGGTCACGTGTCAAAGACAGCAGCCCGAAGCTTTGTTCTGATGGCACTGTCTGAATCATCTGGCACATAGACCCCAAGCTCTTGGGCCAGTGCCCTCGCTTCGACTGGTGACATGCTGCTGATGCTCCCAGGTATCTCTACCAAGTCGGATACATCAGGCAGCACGCTACCTGGCCAAAGCGAGCTTACTATTTTCCCTCTTCTTCCTCGCTGTCTTCAGCGAGCTTCTCCATGACAGCCTGCACCCCTCCGTCGTCTAGCTCACTCAAGATGAGTGCAACCAGTGCCTCTCTGCTGATGTTCATCTGGCCCTCGACCAGCATCAACAGCAGAAGACTCTGCACCTGAAGCATCTTTGCTTGTCCCAGCACGATATCGTAGAGCTCTGCTACCGTATCTGGGGTCTCTTCCAGTGCCTTGTCCAGCTTAGCCGTGGTGGCATGTAGGGAGCTCAGTATCTTGAGAACGACTCCTGGGTCTGACGGTGCCTGTGCTGCCTGAGGTGGCTGAAAGGCTACCATCTGCGGTGGGCCTTGATGCCCATTACCCGCCCCACCGATGTTACCTGGGTCACTAGCGGTGACTGGGGTACGCTGTACAGCAGGTGCCATAGGAGCTGGCATCCCCATGGGTGCAGGCTGTGGTGGCATTCGGGCCATCATCTGCGGTGCCATCATCGGCTGTGGTGGCATCTGCTGTGGCATCATCTGTGGAGGCTGTGGAGGCTGTGCTGGGCTCATCATGGACACTTGTGGAGCTGCTGGGGCATTCTGCAGCGCCGCTGCCAGCACAGCACCCTGCTCTGCGGGAGTAGCCAGCAGAAAAGTCTTCTGCCCCTCTGAATCGGCAGCATTGAGAACACCAAGCTGCATAGCCAAGCGGTACTTAACTGGCTTGGGTAGCAGAGCTAGGGAAGCTGGGTCTCTTGGCAGGGTCGACGGATCTGAAAATTGGTTCATCTAGCGGGCACCTTTTCTGTACATTTTTAGTGAGCGTTCGCTGCCTCTATTTTCAACGAGGCACGTTACAACCTGTGTATCCAAACAGCCAAAACACTGACGTGGATCTCCAGATCTAGCTGGGCACTCTAACTGAGCTTCCAACTTCTTCCAGTGGTCCAGGATGTACCCCATCAACCCATGTCTCCAGGAATCAATGGGGTGCATCTCCTCAGTAATAGGTAGTGGAGCTATGCTGCCCCACAAGAAGCCTATTAACTCTTCGCGGGTGGTACTTGGCAGTACTGGTATCCCTTGTGTTCTACAGAGCTGGTAAAGCTCTGTGTCATTGCAGCTATCGAAGATATTCTCCGAGGTCATTCGGTAGCAACCCCTCCTTTTCTATGTCCCAGATACATAGGATAGTATTCTCACCACCCCACTCTACTTGGGCTTTTGTAACGGCCACTAGCAGATGTTGACTGTCATCTGTGCCTGCGGCAGTTATGAAGGCGTCCTCTAGTAGCTTAATGCGATTACTGGCGTCTATTCGCTTATACCTACTTTCTGCTTTTTCTGGCCAAGTGTCATTCAGTATCTTTTCGAAGTACAGCTTAATGGCGACACCATAAGCTACGTTCTTCTTCAGCTGCTGGAGCTCAGCTGGATACGTGCGCACTAGGTACGCCGCCGTTTCTACCTTGTACTTCTTGCCCTCTTTACTGAGGGTCCTACCACCACGAGGTAGATTGAAGTAGGCGTGGTTAACGGTGGGAGGTACACCATTGATACGAAAGCACAGCATTAGCGTGGGTACCCCTTGCCGGGCATTCTATTGGGCAAGTTACCACCCTGCCGCTCATCGTTGAACTCCATCTGCTTGATGACTAGCACCCTGGAGATCATCTTGAGTTCCCTATCCAGTGTCTCGAAGTCGCTAGAGAGAATACCCTCACGTTGCTTTGCTCGCTGTAGCAAGATCTTCAGCTCTTTGTAGCGTGGGTCTAGCTCCACCAACTCCTCTATCTCTTTGTCCGTTGGCTTCTTTACACCAGAAGAGGTAGCCGCCATCTTGGCGCCAGTACGTAGAGAGATTTGGATGTAATCCATCTCGTTCTCTACCTGCAGTCTCTCCCCCTTAGTCCTAGCTAGCGTGTCTGACGTATAGGCTAGCCAGGCACACTTGCTGGTGTACAGCTGTGTGTACTTGTCATTGTCCTGCGTGGTGAGTTGGTCAGCCGTGATGCGCTGACAGGCTACCCTTGGCAGCTCACTGGGCATGAACCCCTCTCGCATCAGCTGCACCTGTACGTCATCAAAGGTGTTCCATTCATCGTGTGTACGAGCTTGTTCGCTAGAGCTCATACCTGCGTTAGCTGGTAGCTTCACTTTAGCTTCCTCGGTGTTAGTGCCCTTGAGACCTGGGTCGGGGCGTTCTTTGGTTTCAGGTAGTTAGGTTTGCACTCATGCCCAAAGGGGCACCAACCACAGGGCTGACCCTCTTCTCTGTCTGGCAACACACCAGTTGCCGTGGCTACGTCAGCCAAGGCATGGGCATTCGCAAATCTATGTTCCAGTGTCTCCCACAGCTTAGGGTCAAACTTGCTGAGGTACGGGGGGGAACAGTCTGTGTAGTTCTGGTTAGACTTATTGTAGTAGAGCACCCACATTAGAGGGACGTCTAAGCAAGCCATGTATAGGCATGTCTGCTCCTTGTGGTCCTTCTTAGGCTCGTTGGTTTTCTCATACTCTCCGGCAGATGCTGTCTTTATCTCAACACCGACGCGCATTACTGGTACGCCGTCATCGCAGAATGTGAAGATACCGTCACAGCTAGAGTGGATGTTCCACTCTTTTGCTAGCTCTTGATGCTCTGGGGAGATGCGGGCTTCGTCTTCGAACAGCAGTGCCCCGTTGCTAGCAGCAGCCATCCTGTGGAAGTCATTCTGCAGCATGGAGTGAAGCGCGTTACCTACCCTGAAGCGCCTCGTCATGCCGACGTTTCTGGTGGCCGGGTCTACCCAGCGTTTAGTGTTGGTGAGGGAGTACACCACCTTCCTAAAGCAGCCAGATATCTCTGAGGCGTGAAGGCCCGCTGCTCTACCTCCTTCACCACCAATGTCCACCTTGTACTCAAAGCCACCAGGGTCAGCAGCTAAGAAGGTATCGTACATATCTCCTAGCTGCATTGCCCTCTTTATCAGTGGCTCTAGGTCAGTGGCAGGTCTAGTTAGGTCACTGATTGACAGTAGCTGCATTTACTAGGTTCTCCCAGTCTGAGAAGGGTATCAGTACCCAACGTTCTTCTGTACGTAGAGTACCCGGATCTTTGAAGTCGATTACGAAGGCAGGAGTCTCAGACCCGTAGCACTCGCTACGTATCTTCAGGAGGTCAGCGCGTGTGACCGAGTAAGATTTGTTAGAGGTGTACTTAGCCTCTATTCGCAACTTACCCTTCACTCGCACATCACCCTTAAGGCCTGGGATAGCACCAGACCCTGGTTGACGCCTACCACCCATGCTGGTCGCTATCTCTGACTCTTGTTTGGCAGAAGCTCGCTTTGTGCGCTTACCTGTAGTCTTCATTAGCGATACTGACACTGAAGCCCACTGGCTGCTAGTACTTCACGTCGGACATGCAGTTCGAACTCGAAGTCGACCTGCATCATCTTTCTGAATGCAGGCATTCCCGGTATGTCTTTCACACCGGTTATCTGTCCAGTCTCAGGGCTAACCATACTGATCTTCTTGTTATGCTCCACAATCAGGCCGAGCATTATTGCCTTCTGGATTACAGACTCAACCAGGTCAACGCCTATGGAACCACTGGTTGGGTAGTAGAACTCAGCCTCACCACGGACGTTGTCAGTAGCGCCTGCTTTGCCCTTCTCTAGTTCCCAGTGCATTACCTTACCCACGATGTGCTTCTTACCATCTGTGGTTTTCCAGATACGCTCACCATCGTTTAGAGCAATGTCTAGAAGCTTACCGTGCTTACCAGCCCAGGCTCCTACAGCAGCGTGTGGCTTGATGTACTTCTGCATGTGCGCAGGAGCATTGGCTCTGTCCTGGTTAGCCCTTACCTGCGCCAAGAAGATCAATGTGGTCTCTATCAGACCGTTTAATCCAGTGGTGAGCGGGTAGTAGTGCAGTAGGAACTTCGTGATGAGGGAGGCGTTAGCAGCCCTCTTAGACTCATCGTCTAGGTCTTTAGCTGCATCAGCTCCTGGGAGCAGGGCACTAACAGAGTCTAAACCGATGATGTTGAACACGTTGAGCTTAACTGACTCTAGTACGGCGTTAAGAATCTCCTCACCGGTACTGCCACGTATGATGACTACCTGGCCAGTCTGCTCCTTGAAACTCGCGTACTCATCTGCAGTGTACTCCGGGATACCTCGGTCAGACCTGAATCTGTTCCAGCCACTTATGATGTCGTCTGGGATGGCTATCTTCATTCCAGCTAGGATAGCTAGAGAGTAGTCAGGGGCAGACTCTACGGGAACTATGCCTACGCAAGAAGCATCCCCGTAAAGCCGTTGGCACATAGCCATGTAGCGGTACATCAGGTACGTCTTACCGGCATTGTCAGGGCCAGAGATGTACGAGATGCCACCGGCTGGAAGACCACCACCAGTGTCTAGGTCCAGTTGCATGATGCCAGACGGCCTACGTAGCCCGTAGGGGTTGGCCACGTCACAGGCGAAGGCCAGTGTGGTCTTCTTGTTGTCTGAGTTGAGCTTCTGCATCAACCCCCTCACAACCATCAACTTGTGGCTGGCTGTGGCACCAGTTATCCCGGTGTGATGACTAACGGGGTCGGCTTTTTCAACCGGCCCCGCTGTCTTATCTTTACGCTTCTGAATCTTCTTCTTAGCTTTTTTAGCCGCCATTCTTTTCCTTTTCAAACGGTTCAGAACCGTGTTCCTCACAGAGAAGTACGTTGCCGTGCTTTACTGGCGTTTTGCCACAGATGGGGCAGCCTTTGGCTGACTGCTTTTCCATGGCTTCTTGATCGATGTTTTCGTTGACGCCGAACTTGTCCATCTGCCTTTGTATCCTTCGTGCAGCTGCTGCTTGAATGCAGGAGCTTTGGCAAAGTGTACTCGTAGGCGTACTGGAACGTCTACTACTATTGTTCCAGTATTCTGGCCCTTCTTGAAGTTGCCCTTCTTGAGCACGGCCCTCTTACCGCCTACCTCTGCCGTGAGCTTGAAGCGGCCTAGGCTATCTACGTAGGCCACCCCATCCTCCATGATGGTGTTCTTCAGCTCTTGGACGAAGGCAGCGGTAATGAGGGCGACCTGCTTTTTGTTTATTCCCAGGTCTGCAGCAACGGCTAGGTCCAGCTCAAGCTTCTTCTTCACTTGGCTTCCATCCAGGATTTACCACTACCGATATCCACCGTGAGTGGGACGGCCAGGTCTGAGAACATGGAGTGTTCCATCCACTCTTTGATCTCCACCTTAGCTGCCTCAACTGTATCCTTAGGACATTGGAATACTAGCTCGTCATGAATGGCCAGTAGTGGCCTTGCCCCATAGGTACCTTCTACGTCGGCTACGTCACACATGATCTGTGCCATCTTTGCCACGTCGGCAGCTGACCCTTGAATCTGCGTGTTCACGGCTACGCGCTCTCCCCTGTTTCGCTCATCACCACGATGAGAGAACAGCTCTGGGACACTACGCCTGCGGCCTAGTACAGTGAAGGAGAAGCCAGTTTGCTCAGCTTCTTCTATGGCTGCAGCGTAGAACTGCTTAACTGCAGGGTACGTCTCGAAGTACCGAGCTACCTTCTCTTCAGCTTCTTCTCTGTCACAGCCAATAGCTACAGCTAGCTTTTTAGTGCCCATGCCGTAGTTCAGACCGAAGCCAATAGCCTTAGCCGCCTTTCTGGCGTCTACACATTCCTTGAGGTACGGGGTGAACTCAGACGGGTCCATCTCGCCAGCCTTAACCTTCTTGTTCACTTTGGTAGCATTCTCTATATCGTCGTACGGGATGTTAAACATGAGTGACGCATTACCCATGTGAATATCCCAGTTCTTTAGGAACACGCCGATCATGCCCTCTTCTTCAGCTGCAGCGGCCAGTAGACGCATCTCTAGCTGTTGATAGTCAGCTGCTATCAGGCAGTCACCATCGTCAGCAATGAAGGCATCTCTGAGCTTCCACTTGTCGTTCTCCACAGTGGGGATGTTCTGCAGGTTGGGCCCCGAGCTAGATAGACGGCCTGTACGAGCTACGTCCTGGTTGAACCGTGTATGGATACGGTCAAACGGGTCCATGAGGTCATAGAGGTTGTCTAGGTAGGTGCCTTCCAGTTTAGACAGATCACGATGCTGCAGTATCAACCCTATTATGGGGATGTGCGCGTAGTACTTCAGAACGTCCTCATCAACAGAGTTCTTACGTACGCCCGTCTTACCACCCTTAGTCTGTTTAATAGACTTGAGTTTCAGCTCTTCAAAAAGTAGCTGCTCTAGCTGCTTAGCACTCTTTGGGTTAAAGAGCTTACCGCGCAGTTTAGAGATATCACGCTCTAGCTGTTCTAGGTCAGCACGAACGATAGGTCTGACCTTCTCTAGGCGCTCTCTATCTATCTTGATACCATTACGTTCGTTCTTCCAAAGAACCTTCGTGTACGGCACCTCTATCTTGTCGAACAGGTCCCATAGCGTAGCTATCCTGGGTCCTGTGGTCTTGTACAAGCTGTGCGTTACTGCATCCTGTAGCTCTGCTTTTAGCTTGTTGTAAGCGCACCAGGTGCCCCAAGCGTCGTTGCTGGCGTACTCGACAAGGAGATTGAAGTTCTCCTTCTCTGCCCTGAGAATGACGTCAGAGGCGCTCACGCCCTTCTTCACTGATATCTTACCGAAGGTATCTTGGAAGTCTTTCCAACGCCAACCAAGGACGTGGGCTGCTATCTCCTTCAGACCATGTGGCCGGTCCTCATAAAGGAGGGAGTGCATCACCTGTATGTCAGCCAACCTACCCTGTATATTGATACCTACGTTGGCCAGGATATGCGTGTCGTACTTGGCGTTGGCGAAGATCCAAGTCCTAGTCTTACTAGCGAATACCTCTGCGAAGTAGGGCAGGGTAGAGGCATTGAGCGCCATCTTCCTACCAGCCCAAGCCATGGACCAGTAGAGAGGTATGTCCTTCCAGGTGACTAGACCGGTGGTCTCAGTATCGATAGCAATCTCTGGCTGGTCGTTAGCCTCAGCCACGAGTTTAGCTAGTCGTTCTGTATGCGTGTGATCGTAGTACTCAGCATCTGGAGTTTCTACATTCCATGCCATGAAAAAGAAAAGGGGCCCGTGAGGGCCCCTTTCTCCTGTGGGTTAGTTAGCCGTAGTTCTTGGTGAAACCAGCGGCCGGTGGTGCATACACCGGAGGTGCAGCACCAGCAGCCCCGTACTGTGGCTGAGCCACGTTAACTGACGGTCCTGTGGGTGTAGGCGGACCAAAGAGAGCCACCTGCTCATCGTAAGGAGTTGGAGCGTAGCGGGCAGCCAGATCTAGAGGCTTTGCTATTTCCACGAACCTTGGGTCGATAGGCTTAGGGTCACTGGTAGCCAGCACTACTAGCTGAGTGCCCTTGCTATCACCACCGCCACGGCGCTGTACCTGCATGTCAACGTCGAACAAGGAAGCCCTGACAGGCTGTACCCCAGTTGGCGTGCAGTTAGCGCAGTAGACGGCCTCAATAGGTAGAGCTGACGTCTGACACTTACGGCAGTGGTACTGCCCAGCTATCATCTCCTTCACCTGTTGAGCATTCATGGTGGTGTTGCGTAGATCTACGATCACCTCACCACACCCTGGGTTGGCACAGTGCCAAGACACCGTGCTTATGCTGCCCCGTCCACCACAGCTGAGACACCCATTGGCGATGTACTCGGCGTACCCGTTGATGGTTTCGAAGTGCTGCTTACCCATCGGCCAAGGCATCATGTGCCCCTGCTTGCTCTCTACGCCGGTGCTGCAACCAGGACACCCAATGCCTATGCACTTGACCCAGTTCCAGATGGGCAACCCACTGTTCCGGTTGATCAAGGGCTGTCCATCAGGCTGCAGTACGTTCGTCTTGTGGAACACACCCATGTCCAACCAGTTGAAGGCGAACATCTCACGGCGAGATACTCGGTTGGGCCCCTTGACTCCCTTACCTAGGCGCTTCCTCTGCTCGTAGTCCTCCCAGAAGATGTCGCAACCACGGCAAGGATTCCGCTTGTTGCGCATTCGCCAGAACGGACCAGCAGAGCAAATCGTTCCACGCTGCAGTGTGCCATGGAAATGCTCGTCGTATGTGACGTACGAAGTTATGATATCGTACGTGTTCCCGTCGTCTCCCAGGTTGGTAGAGACGTAGCTACCGGGGATGATACGCCCCGTGTCTACGTTGACGTCACTGGGCTTGAACTGATCGCGGTAACTGAAGAACTTACCGCCACCACCTCCACCAGCCTGCTTCTTGGGCCTACGCAGAGATGCAGCTGCCTGCTGCTGGAAGGAGGCACCACCTTGAACTACACCAGCCAGATTGTTTGGGTCTTTACCGAATGACATGGATTACTACCTTTTGGTTAACGCTCAAGCCAGCCTGTGCCATTCGTTATAGTTGATGGCATTGCTCTTGGCTTCGAGCACTTCTTCACTAGTTAAGTTATCTGGTTGCGCGGTCTCATCGTCTAAAAGCCTTGGCGGGTAGCACATGACTTTTACAGGTAAGCTACGAACTAGTTTGCTGGCTATGTTGTCTACCCCCATGAGCCCAGCGTCATTATTGTCCAGGAAGATATACACCGTAGCGCCCATGCGCTCAAGCATCCATTGCTGCTCCTGTGACATATACGTACCTAGCAGGGCTACCGTGTCGGTTATACCCGATTGGTGAACCCACATGCAGGCATTGAAGCCCTCAACCAGCACGATCTCACCACCCAGTGGATTGAAGAACAGCCCTGGGTAAACCGTGTGAGCGTTCCACAGAATGGTTCTTTTGTTCCAGTTGTACCTAGGGGCTAGGTCCCATGTCTTGTACTCAGCGTCGTATATCTTGTACCTAGGGTGCTCCCCGGTAACTGTCCTACCGCTGATACCTACCAGCTGGCCAGATAGGTCTCTGAGAGGATAGGTTATCCGCAGGTTGTCCCTATCAAACCCTATCTCAAACCTGGCTAACGTTTCTTCTGAGAACCCCTGGTCTACTAGCTTTAGTGGGCAGTAGTCGAACAGTCCTAGCAGTCCAGCAGGTAAGGGATCTAGATGCACCACCCCTGGGTTAAGGGGGTCTACTGGTGGAGCTATGTTCTTAGAGAGCTCCTCTAGGAGTGGAGCGTACTCGTTCTGTACTCTGGCGGAGTCGTAGCCAAAGAGCTTTAAGAACTTCTGTAGGGTACCTTTCTCTCCACAGGAATGGCAGAAGAACAACCCATTGGTGAGGGACATCGCGAATGACGGTGTCTTCTCTTCTGAGCCGTCTGCCTTCCTGTGGAAGGGGCAGGCGGCCATGATGTTGTTAGACCCGCTCTTCTTGATCTTGTGTAGGTGCTTCCGTGCGACAAGCAGTACTTCGTCTGTGGTGTCCATCACAACCGTGAGGTTACTCTTCTAGTAGCTTGCACCAAAGCGTTGCTTTCTGTTGGCTTCTTTGCGCCGCGCTTTTTACCAGTGGTAGTCTTGCTGGTCTCTTTAACTTCCTCATCACCATCGGAATCCTGCTCTTTGGCTTTCTCTATCTCCTTGTCCGTAAGCATGGAGTGGAAAGTAAAGTCAGTAGCTGGCACGCCGTTCATACGGAAGCCACTTAGGTTGAACTCTCTAGACCCACCAATGACCAGGGAGATGGTAGAGGAGTTCTTATCGTTGATAACCCTGGCAGCAATCGTAGCGTCCTGCCCGATAGCATCAGAGAAGGCGATCTCGTCTAACTCAGCACGTTCATGTCCGGCAGCCTTCCTGTTAGCCTGGATAGTGGCTATTACTGGCTTCTTAATCTCCAGGACCATCTGGCGGATACCACGAGAGATGTTCATCACCCTCTCATGGTCTTTCTTGGCGTTCTTGACGTCGCTCATCAGGTACATACCATCTACGAAGATGATATCTGGCTTGTAGTGTTCCACCTTAGACTTGAGCCACGGTACCGTATCTCCACCCTCTGGAGCGTCTTGCCCCGATAGGCAGACTACATTCTCTGACTCTATCATCTGCCCGAAGACAGCCAGATCGTTCTCTTGCTCACCACTCAGCAAGCCCATCCTAAACTCGTGGTAGGGGAGGGAGAGCATACACGCTATGGATCTCTGGAAGATGTTGTCCGCCGTCATCTCCTTGGTGTACAGCAACATGCTCTTGTTGTTGTGGTACGCCCAAGCAATGATGGAGGCCAGCACCCAGGTCTTCATAGACTTGGGACGCCCGTACAAGATGACGTAGTCTTCGTGGTCTAGCCCCCCAGTAACAGACTGTAGCGGTTCCCAAGGCCATGACATAGCGGACATGTCGACACCAGACTTACGCAGATTGTAGTTCTGCATAATGTTGATGTAGGAAGACTGTATTCGTACGTCGTTACCCTTGCTGGCCCCTAACCTCAGTATGTGGTTAGAGACATTCTGCATCTCTGCAGCTGCCTTCATCGGGTCAATGGCCGCTAGACTCTCTATCCGCTGGTTAGCCAGGGTAAGGTCTATACGTAGGCGGTTCTTTCTGACTTCTGCGCACAGCGCATCTGTAGTCATGCTGTGGTCATCGCATGGCTGAAAGTTGGGGTAACTAAGGCGCGCTGAGTGCTCACCTATCACTGACCCCAAGCTATCCGGCATCGAGTAGTACCCCAGGATGCCGTTAAACATCGCTCGACCTTCGTTAGTTACGAAGTCATCTGACGTAACTCCCCACTCTAGTATCCGTGGCAATTCTCCAGTACGGATAACCCTGGAAATCAGCTGCATTTCTCTAGTAGACATATAGCTCCTAGGCACGAAGTAGCGCTGCAGCACTTATGCCGCACAACCCGGTAAGCTTGCAAAAGGGGGGACGCACCCTGCCCTACCGCTTGCAAAGCTGTCAACAAAATATCGATGTGCACAATAGCTTGGGGAGCCAGCTGCCTAACTCCCCAAGCTGTAGGGCTACACGGATGGAGCTTCACCTAGGTGCTCTGCTAGACCGCTGGTGTCTAGGTCGAGGCCCGTCTTGTTGGTTCCTGTGGCCCCGTCACCTAGGTGCATCTTTGCTAGGTCTCTCTCCATGGAGTCCTTCAGCACCTGAAGGTACTGCATGGTCTCCTGCGACCAGACCTGCGCCTCTCCTTTAGTCCAGCCGTGGGTATAGCCCGTCTTGGAGCTCACGAAACCAGCTACAGCTTTCAGTTGAAGCGTAGTGCCCATGAAGTCCACTTCTAGGCTACCGATGGCTAGGCCATCAAACTTAGGAGTTCCCAGTATCATATGTCGCCCGCATCGGGTGCTAGCAGCTTCATACCCGCGTTAGTGAGTTCTCTAGCTTTGTTAAAAGCCATTACGCCAGCTTGGTGAACTGTGTCGCTGCTCTGCGCGCACTGCAGCGTGACTGTCGTAGAGCACTTCAGTTCACCGTAGGCCAGTGACCTACCAACCACAGAGCTCACGGTAGCTAGCACCGGGCAGTCAGCTGCTATCAAGCTGAGTGGGTCGTCTGCGTACCACTCATCATGCTGTACCGATTTAGCGTCCTCTATAGTCCTAGTTGTCTTCATGGTATCTCGATCTTCGAGGGTCTGTGAAACTTGTTGGTAGTCTTAGTGAAGTGCTCAAGAGACTCTGCTGGTATGTCCTTCTTAGCAATAGCCGCCCGCACCCTGGTCTTATCCAAGTTGTAAACTCGTTGTGTGCTAACAGTGCCCCCGACTGATAGGAATTTGTCATTACCTAGCAGGTCATATAGAGCTTGTGCGTCGTACGCGACGGTCGTCTGGAACAGTTCGAATGACCCGCAAGACACCCCCAGTGCTTTGGTGGCCTTCTCAGCAGCTTCTAGTAGGTCGTTGTACTCGTTGGCTAGCGCGCTAAATTCCTCGAACACGCTGCTGTGCTTCTGCTGAAAGTCTCTCAGGCGAGTGGCAGCCTCCTCAAAGTGAGCCACCTCCTTCAGGTCTTCCACGTTTACTTTCTTAGCCATTGGGGTCTCCTAGAACATCAGACTTGTTGACGTCACGCTCACTGGGGATGATCCCCAGGGCTTCTTGCATGTACTTGTCGTACACGTTGGCTGCTAATCGCAGGTCTTCTAGAAATAGGTCTAGTGGGTTGTCGGGTCTTTTATCGGCCCACATTCTGAGTGCGTAAGCTGGGTGCAGTGTTGGCAGCACCAGGTACCCAACAGTGTTCTGCTCTGACGGCAGGGTAAGTACACCTTTTACTTTCCTAGCCCACACCTGCTTCTTGTCAGTACGTGAGGGCAGGTACCAAGATCCAGGGATGTCTAGCTGTCGTGTCTTACCCCGCTCTGACGTTATCGATATGCTCTTGCCCATGACCGCGCTAGTAGCCTCTGCTCCTAGGGTCACTATGAGGATGGGGTCTACCAGATAGATCTCCTCCAGTAACCTAGGCCTACAGGCTGCTATCTGAGGTGGTGATGGTGTCCTGTCACGTATCATGGGGAGAGCTACACCCCTGCGATCTTTTCGGTACATTGGCGCACCAGCGCCATCAACTGCGTGCTCACAAGATCTACAAGCAACAGTGTACGTGAAGTAAGTAGTGGGTAGACCTAGCTTACCTATAGTGTTTCTGAGAAGTGCTCCAGCCTTGTCACTGAATGGTCCCTCAGCTGCGTCATCTTCTTCTACTGGTCCATCCCCGATGAACATGATGCCGCGTCGGTCACCCTGCCCAAAGATGAGTGGCCCCTCCACGTCTTGCCTACGAACCCCCAAGTCGCAGGCTGTGCAGCTCTCCCACTCACCACGTAGCTCCCCTAGAGACTTGCGTATGTCAACCATGTACTAGTGGCCTCCCACCAACTACGGGAATATCTGAGTCGGTTGATTCTGAGCTTTCCATTTACTTATTCCTGGGTGTCCTAGGTTGTCATAATCAAGAGGACCACCTTCTTCTACAGGCCAATCCCGTAGTGCAGTCTTCAGTTTCTTACACATGCCTATCAGTGGTCCGATGTTGTCTTCGTAGAACACCACCACTGGTAACTTCTCAACTACCCCTACTCTTGTGGGCCTACCAAGAAGTTGCTGTAGACTATTCCTGCTAGAGAACGGTTCACATACGAGCACGGTATCTAGCTCTGGCCAGTCCATTCCTTCTTTGCCGTACTTGGTGATGGCGAAGATGACCTCACGGTTCTTGAGAAACCAAGTTCGCTTGTCTACAGGTACAGCATGGATCATGAAGCCCCCAGTACTAGGCTTGTCTGTTAGCTCCCTGATGTACTTCTTTTGACGCCTAGCTAGTTCCCTAGCTATCTTATCCGCTACTTCACACTGTTTTAGCGTCTGGTTAAGTGTATCAAGTCTGTCCCGCATCTCTTGCACCTTCATGGGGTGCATACCGACTATCTTTAGCTGGCTGTCTAACCCAGCTACCTGTAGCCCAATCCTCTTCACCTTGGTAGGCGGGAGTACCACAGGGTTTAACGTCTCGCCAACGTCCTGTGGTGTAGGTATCGGTATATCAGAGTACAGCTGAACACAGTTGGGGTCAGCCCACAGCGCCGCCAGATTTACTGTCTCATCCACAGAGTCGGAGAGCACCAACACTTTCCTGCCGGACGCTCGGGCAGCTATGACGTCAGCCAGGATTATGTCTAGTCGCTGTCTCCATTGACCGAAGTAGCCAGCCAACATTGCCCTGTGCTCTTTACCATTCTTGTCCCTAACCCTGGCTCTTGGGTTCGTCTCGTCTACGGCTAGGCCAGTCCACTTGAAATAGATCTTGGGCTTCAGTGTCTGCGTTAGATCTTTGTAGAGCACCTTGCCTATGTGGAAGTCATGGATGATGTGTAGACCATCTGCTCTGATGGGGGTGGCTGTCAGCCCGTAACGACTACCGTAGAAGATGTCAGCACTCTTGGCGAAGGTAGGTGCTGAGATGTGGTGCGCCTCATCCCAGATGATGATACCGAACCATCTACGTACTTCTTCTGGTAGCGTGTCTGCTTGAATAGCTAGTGTCTGATATGTGGCTAGGACAAGAGGTTTTTTCCAATCGAATTGGTCCGCTTGTATCAGCCCCAAGTCTTCTCTAGCAATTCCTAGTAGCTCTACTGCCTGATCTGCCCATTGGCTAAGCAGCTGTGTGTTGTCCAGTACCACTAGCGCAGGTACCTGAGCCCTAGCGATTAGCTCCAGGGCAACTACAGTCTTACCCTTACCACAGGCTAACTGCAGCACCCCACCAGGCTCACGCTGTAGGGCACTCAGCGATTTGGCCTGGACGTTGTCCCCCGTGGGGGTGAGCTGTCTCACCCCCTGGGTCTCCTTCCATAGATGGTCTAGCTTGATTTTGCTGTTGAAGGTTACTGCTGTGTAGCTAGTAGGCCTGCAATCGACAACGTCGAATGGTAGTTCTCCAACACCCCAGAAGGCTCTAGGTACCAGTAGATGGTGCTCCATCTCTTTCCACAGGTAGAGCATGCGGCTCTTAGTAGGAGAGTAGGCATCTACGAAGCTGAACGTGAGGGCAGCTTTTGTGCCCTCCACGTTCACGTAGCTTTTCGGTACCCACAAGTAGTTGTCTATGTATCCCTTGGTGGGCTGCCGTTTTAGTAGCTTCATGTTACCGGTGTACGTGGTTTAGTGAATGTGACGTGGTCGAATGAGTTGGCCACGGTATGCCCAGCTGATTTCCCCATAGCTCTGATTATCTCAAAGCCAAGCCTCTTCCACCACGGTACATCTTCTAGCACCGGTTCTGGTACTGCTAGGTAAGAAAGCATCTGCATGCCGGGCTGCTGATGACTGACCGGCACAGTTGGTGGTCCATAGTAAGCTATATGCGGGGGAGCCGTGAGTGGCGCGTATTGCCATGGTTGGTATTGCGGCGGCTGCTGCTGCACATACTGCGGTTGGTACTGCTGTGGCTGCGGTGGTGCGAAAGGGCGGGGTGGTTGAAGCTGTACACCACCTGCCATAGCTGGAGTAACAGTTGGCCGAACAAGCGCTTGGCTAGGGATAAACTGTGGCTGGTATTGTTGAGGCGGCTGCTGTTGCTGCACCTGCTGTTGCGGTGGTTTATTCTTTTCTAGGTTGCTGGCACATGTCCTTGGGGCGCACTGTGCATACCAGCTACACTTCTCCCTCAGTCTACTATTGTCCTTGGGGTTCACGTAGGCCGGGTCATACCCTCCTTTGCACTCCAGAGCTGTGGGTGACCATTGTAGACCGAAGCATTGTGGCGTCATCTTTGCGATCTCCTTGGCTATTTGAGCCTCAATTCCCTTATCACCGTTTATTGTCTAATCTTGCAGTTGTAAATTCGCGCTGTTACGTCTATTCTCGGAGGCCCATGGAGAAGCTCAGCGGACTGATATTGGACTTCTACGACGATAAGAACCGTGAGATAGCTCTCCCTCTGGAGCGCCTATCAGATCTTACAAAAGAAGCGCACGCTCTTACGGCTGAGGAGCACGCTAGGCTTCCTGACGATCTCTACGCGTTAGTCCTCATGGACGGAGACGTCACACTTCGGAAGTTTGCCTGTGTAGACCCCGGTAATACGGCGGTCTCTATAGAGTACTTCTTGAAGACAGCACATAAGCTGCCGGTAGAAGCACAGAAGGTAGCTGCTAGGAACCTGATTACCGCCTGTGGCTGGTACGGCATAACTCCAGCAGCTGAGTTAGAGAAAATCGCCTTGCCCACTATTACTGGTGCTCTTAACCTCGCTCAAAATGTTCTTACAGCTAAGAACGTTGCGGGTGAAGTCCGCAGTGGTTTTCAGAAGGCTAAGAGCGGGGTTATCCAGTCATGACTACCAAACTTTCTGAGGCATCTGGTACAGACCTAATGCCTTTGAGTGGCCCAGCAGATAGATCTGTAGGTAAGGAGAAAGCAACTGTGCAGAAGTCCGCCTCTGGTACTGGTAATGAACTACCGCCTGGCGTGGCTAGCGCAGTAGCTGGGGAACAGCCACAGCGGTTACCGCAGGCTTCTAAGATGCATCCACACGTGGACGTATCTACACAAGAGCCGCCAAGGGTGATAGCTAAGCAGGCTCAGCGCTATGCTCTACCGTCACAGAACAAGTACCCCATAGACAACTATGAGCAAGTTAAGATGGCCAACTTCTACTTCGAAGAGTGGAGTAAGAGGATGGAGCCTGAGACTCGACGTGAGTACTGTGCCAACCTGGTGAAGAGAGCCTCTGAACTTGCCTTCGAAGTTACCAGTGATATTGCCAAGTACGGTTCTGCTTCTTACGCAGAGCCGTCTGAGTTTCAGACAGCTATAGACGGTCGCAGAAGTGTTCTGTCAGACGACGCTGCTCGTGAGGTACTCAGCAAGTTAGCCGAGCTACGCCCGACTATGCCTGCAGAGGCTTTCGCTATTGCTCTGAGCGAGTTCGATAAGCTATCGGGGCTAGAGCAGTTCTATGATCAGTACATACCTGACCCGTACTACTCGACATACGGTGTTAAGACAGCTGCTGACGAGGACATGTCGGTTATCGTCGGTAACGACTACGTCAGCTCAAAGACACTCAAAGATTTTGCTAAGACTCGCTACCAGATGCTGAAGAAGACCTTCGGAGACGATCTGGCTGACGAGTTCCGTAAAGACCCAGTAGCTATTTTTAGTAGTCTTCCGTTAGACCAGAAGAAGATGGTTATGCGGATGGCTAATGAGAACGCTCCTAGGGATGAAGCGTCAGCTTAGCCATGGATGAGCGTACGGAGATCGAAGCTAACCTCGACTTCGAAGGCCATTTCTTAGATGCGCTGAAGCGCATAGGTGTAAAGCCTAGTCCTAAAGCTCGGCCGTCTTACGACGAGTCCGACGAGTACACAGAGACGATAGACACCACGCTACCTGATGAAAAGAAGGTGGCAGAGGTACTACCCACACCTATCAATCTTTTTCAGCACCCAGATGCCCATCCAGTAGTTTTAGATCTGGCCTTGCTTCGTAAGTACGGGCCAGAGTGGATGACCTGGGAAGCTGAGACGTTGGTCTGGCGGATACCACAGGACTTTAGGACGGCTACGGTGAGCGATCTAAATCTATCTAAGATCATGGCCGTTAAGACCATGCACTTCGTAGATACCTTTTGGAAGAAGTGGGAAGTTTTTGTGTGGTGCGCTATGCCACTGAACAACTTATTTCCTGACTTCAACCATATGCAGGTACCAACTGCAGCTCAGTGCACAGTCGCTGTAGACATAGCTAACAACATACGTACCGACGTTGAGTGGAGCGACGAGCTCAAGGCGTATCTAGTTACGGTATTCCAGCATGATGACATCTACTATCCGGTAGACCCTATTGACTTTTTGACTGTGCCCTCTTTAGGCGTACCCGTTGACACCGCAGAGATAGCTACCAAGTGGTCGAAGGTCAGAGCTGCTAAGAGTGCCCCATCTGGTAGAACTGTGGTGGATGAGCAGCTGCGTCGGTGCCTCACTATAAAAAACTACGTGGACGAGGCTAGGGGTAGGCTGCACAGCCAGTTAAGGTTTATGCCTAATGTCTAGGTTGCACTACCAGATGGCTGGGTTTAACGACGAACTGTTAAAGCTAGCTGGAAGATCACCTAAAGCTATGAGTAACTTACTAGCTGGCACTGGTAAGTTTCTAAAGAGACAGGTACACAGTGTTACTGGCTGGACACCACAAGGTTTCCTGAACCCAGCTGGGGCAAGAGAACTTGGTGCGGGGGATATCGACAGTTCTCTGCAGGCGGTAAGTGCCGCTCGTAAGAAGCTACAGGCGGCTAGGACTATGCAACCTGGTATGTTAGACCAGTTGATAGGTAACACTACGGCTGACGTTCGACGGAAGGCTAAAAGCAAAGCTACAGAAGAGCTAGCCCAGCACAAGAAGGGGTTAGAGCTATCTCATAAAGCCACTAGTATGGGGCTTACTAGTATCCCAGGGTACCTTAAGTCCCTGGCTACTAATGGCGTTGGAGACACGATAGCTACTGGGGCGCGACAGCAGTGGCACACTAGTGGCCCAGTCGGTAAAGGCCTTATGTTCGGATTACCAGCTGCCGGTGTAGCTAGTGCGATTGCCAAGAAGCCAGAAGAGGGGCACACTAGACTTGGTGATACTGCGCTAGCAGCTTCTATGGCACCAATGGGCCCTATACCCTTTGGTGGGCAGATAGCTATGGGGTTGGGCGCTGACAAGTTGTTCAAGCGTAAGCCCAAGGCGCAGCAGGTTAGGACGCTACTTCCTGAGTACACGCCACCAGCTACGTCTGAAGCCATCTCTCCTGGAGTGGAGCGGTCTGTAAGCCACTCTGCTGCAGGTATGCCACCGGGTGACATGCTAGGAGGATCTCCAGGATGACTCTTGAACAGCTAGTTGTAGAGACGCGCAAGGAGTTTCCTGACTTCGTTGTTAAGGCGAAGGTGAATAGCAAGTTGATGCTGCTCATCAACCGCTTCCTGCTCATCCTAACGTTCGGTGGGATGAAGACGTTCATGACTACGTACACCACTACGATGGGTAACACTGTGTACGTACCTAGCCAGTGGGCTCTGTGGACTGAGCAGTCTAAGGTGCGCATCTTGAGGCATGAGCGTATTCATATGCGCCAGGCTAAGAAGTACACGCGACTTCTGTTTTCTTTTTTGTACCTGTTCGTGCCACTGCCAATAGGCTACGCGTACTTCCGAGCTAAGTTTGAGATGGAGGCCTACGAGGAGACCATCAGAGCCGCATTCGAACAGGGTGGTATTAAGGCAGTAGAGGACTCGGAATTTAGAGCTCACATCATTAACCAGTTTACAGGCCCAGCGTACTTGTGGATGATGCCAGATCGTGTGAAGATGTTCTCTTGGTACACCAAGACGGTGGCTAAGCTAGAGAGTGAAACCACATGAGCTTTGTAGGCGGCGGGTTTGGCATAGGTACTTCCGGCGGCTCTGGAGCATCGCGCTTCTCCAGTACGCGTGGGCGTATCAATGGGTCACCGGTACAGGGTGTTAACTACCCTAGTCCGTTCTTCGATGTCGCCCACACGTACCTGCCCGTCACGTTCAAGCAGATGTTCCGGTGGTGCCGGTACTACTTCTTAACGAATCCACTCATCAACGCCACGGTCTTTAAGCTCTCTGAGTACCCCATCACGGAGCTGGTTATTGACCATGAGCGTGCTGACGTAGCTGCCAGGTGGACTGAGTACATGCAGGACCACCTGAGGTACCGCGCATTCCAGGTAGAGGTTGGTCTCGACTACCACTGTTATGGTAACGCCTTCGTATCCATAGCCTTCCCCTTCAAGAAGTACTTGAAGTGTTTGTCTTGTGGTAGCTCTGAGGAAGCGCAGAAAACTAGGGCACGTTGGACCTTCACCAACAACGCCTTCAGGTACAACTGCCCAAAGTGTGGGACCACCACAGAGGCTGAGGCGAAGGACGAGTACTTCAAGAACGCTAGTGGCATTCGGCTACTACGTTGGAACGCTGAGTATGTGGAGATCACGTACAATGAGGTCAGCGGTGAGTACATCTACTTCTACACGATCCCTCCCACGCTACGTAATGACGTAGTGATAGGTAAGAAGGACGTAGTAGAGAGCACCCCGCAGGTGTTCCTACAAGCTATGCGTGAGGGTAAGGGAGTTGTCTTCTCGAAGGACAACTTCTTCCACCTCAAGCGCCCGACACTTGCACAGCAAGATCGTGGGTGGGGTATCCCACTGATTCTCCCGGTACTTAAAGACACTTTCTACCTGCAGCTAATGAAGAAGGCTCAGGAGGCGATTCTTCTTGAACATATTGTCCCTCTACGCGTGCTGTTCCCACAAGCTGGGTCTGGGTCCAGTGACCCGTACACAACTATCAATCTCGGGGAGTGGCGTGACCAAGTAGCTTCTGAGATTGGCCGTTGGCGTATGGACCAGAACTACATACCCATCATGCCTTTGCCTCTTGGTAACCAAACCATTGGTGGCGACGGTAAGGCCCTGCTGCTGACGCAAGAGATACAGCAGTGGAGTGAGCAGATCATGGTGGGCATGGGAGTACCACGTGAGTTCCTCATTGGTGGTATGAGCTACGCTGGTACCAACGTCTCCATGCGTATGTTGGAGAACGCGTTCTTCGGCTACATCCTGCGCCACAAGCAGATGGCTAAGTGGGTCATGAAGATGGTGTCTGGCTACATGGAATGGCCGGAAGCCAACATCCGCTTCAAGCCGTTCAAGATGGCTGACGACATTCAGCGCAAGGCTCTGATGCTGCAGCTGAACCAGGCACAGAAGATCAGTGACACTACCCTGCTAGCCGACTCTGACCTTAAGCAGGATGAAGAGAACGGCATCATGCTCCGTGAGACGGACATGAGAGTTGCTGCCACTAAGCAGCAGCAGTTGGCCATGGCTCAGATTCAGGGTGAGGTCCAGGTCATCATGGCCAAGGCGCAGGTGAAAGCGCAGCAGGTAGCCATGGAAGCTCAACAGGGTGCTGTTGCTCCTGGTGAACCTGGTGAGGGCTTTGGCCAACAGGTACAGAGCCCTATGAACGCCGGGCAGAGTTTGCAGCAGGGTGGGCAGCAGCAAGCTGGTTTGGACATTAACCAGATGGCACAGAGCTACTCTAAGCAGATTCAATCAATGCCTCCAGGTGACCAAGAGATGGCGATGCAGAACATCACTACTCAGAGCCCAGAGCTCGGGCAGCTAGTTAGGCAGCTGGTAGCACAAGATCGAAAGAGCGGGCAGCAGGGTACTCCACCAGCACCTGGTGTTGACATGCGCCCTATGCCTGAGCAGCGTGCTCCACGGCGTGCTGCTGGTATGGTGTAGCCATGTCTATAAGTATTGTACAGTTTCGTAGTTTTGCTATGGATTTGGAAAAGACTGCTCTTTCTCGCTGGCAAAAGGCATTGTCTGAGGGGCTCGTGAAGCCGCGAGAATTGGGGATAAGAAGAGCTCTACCAGAGGCTGTACCTACGGCTGTAAAGGCGCTTCAGAACCCTGAACTTGTGGCAGCCAGAGAGAACTTCAGGAAGATGGCTCCTGTAACCGGTACAGTAGATGTGAAGGGGTTTGATCCTATGCGTAGGATAGACCTTACTAGGAAGTTGAACGAACATAAATATCATGCGTTGATGACCAACCCAGGGGCAGTTGGTGGTGTGCCTAGTAATCAAGTATCCGCTATAGACCCTGGACCATCAGCGCGTATGCTTGGGTTGCCAGAGGCCGGTACGCTGCCTTTAAGTCGCGTTGGGGACAAACCAACAGCTGCGGTGCTGCTGAACCCACAAAGACTACAAAGATTTTTGTCACAACACCTATACCCAGGACGCGGTGCATTGGCTGTAGCTGGTAAGAAAAACGTGATAAAGGCAGAGCCAACTATTAGGAATGCAGTAGCTAGACATGAATTGGGTGAGGCACAAGGATTTATCAGGGGCGAGAATATGCCAACTTCTAGTCATGTCGGTAGAGGTCCTATAGAACAGGAGTTGCAGGCTGTTGCTGGCGACCCAGCGGCGTATAGCGTAATGAAGGATCTACGCACAAAGAAACAACCACGCCAGTTTGCCAGTAACTCAGCAAATCTTCAGGACGCTAGCTACTTCAATAAACTTACGCAATTTGGTGTCACACCTGATTCACCTCCAGTTATTGGCGGTTCAGGGCACATTATGTCTAAGGGTAAACAAGTACCTGTAGAGTACGGTAGACAGCATAAAGCTATGAGGGAACACCTGGTGAACACTGCTGGGAGAGATCCCGCTACGATACAGCAGACTTTATCAAGATGGTCGCCAACTCCCAGTCCTTACGTAGCGACATCACCGACTTATAAAAAGAACAGAGCGGCTATCACTAAAGCTACGGCACTTTACAGCAATGCTGGCGCAGATGCTGGGCGTAGGTCATTGAGCGATGCTGGGTTTGGTGAGAGTTTCCCTGCGGCTACAAAAAAATACAAAGCTACTATTCCAGAGGACATCAGTAACTGGCCGCGTGCAAGAAAAAAACTTTTGTATAAGCAGCTGGACCGCCAATCTGACGATTTCGAAGCAGCGGCGAACGTACTAGATAGAAACGCGACGGCAATAGCACGGGAAAAGAACCCTGGAGATCCTAGGTTTGCTAATAGAGTTGTTGCTAGTAGGGCTTGATAGCTAGAGAAGATTGGCAGTCTCTTCTCTGGGCACTAGTGCTTCCTCTTCCCCACGTAGAGGTAGTCGTGGAGACCTGGCCACCGCGGTATCCAGTAGCTTTTGGTGCACTCGAACAGCTGGTCCCTCAACTCGAAAAACGCATCGTTCCCCGTGCAGCCGCCCTTGCCCTCACCCACGAAGATGAGGGTGTTGCCTTCGTAGGCTTTCAGGCAGTCGATCGCCAGACTTGAGTTGTACGGCGGCCAGCAGAGAAACAGTGCCCGGTGTTTCTCTCCCACCAACTTCTCCGGTCCCCCCTGCAGCACAGGGAAATACTCCGTCTTGGACCCCCTGTGCCAGAGGTTCTCCGCGATGGTCGGTGGGTCTTTGTCGTATGCTACGACATCGACCCCCTGCTTGGCGATGAGGTGGGCCCAGTACCCACGTCCTGCTCCCACCTCCACAAGGCAGTGGGTGTGGGAGCAGATTATGTCAATAGCCCCCTTATCCGGTATCGCCCAGCTGTACCGGTCCACGCACTGCGCGCGAGAGCTGTATGTACCATCCGAGATTGCGAACTCCTGCAGTAATGGGTTTGACATGCTGTAACCTTTCATAGGGTGGATTCCCTCATCTCTATTATCCCCAAAAACAGCCTAAAATTGAGCTAAAGAAAAGGGTGGCCTAAGCCACCCCTCCTCTCTAGTCCACTTGGTTATACGGCTCTCTGAGCTTGAGGTCGTCACTGACAACTACCAAGTGTCCCCAGTCAGCTGGCTTCCTACCCCAACCTGACGGGACTACACACCAGACAACCTCTGTCCCTACTGGTGGAGTAGCTGGGGCATCTCCATCTCCGTCAGTTAGGTAGATGATAACGTCTGGCTTTGGTCTCAGCTTTAAGGCAGCTGCTATAGCTGGCTTGAAGCTAGTGCCCCCTCTGCCATACAGCTTCAGGTCCGGCACCTCATGAACACTGACTCTTCTTGGCTCACAAGCTACCTCGGCGTCAGCATCTAACAGCCAGGCGCGTTCTACTCCTAGCTGTTTCAAGATGGCTATGATCTCTGAATTAACAGAGTTGATCTGAACATCTCCCATTGACCCTGACGTGTCACGTATCAGGCATATCTCAATCTTGCGGTCTATCATCCCAGGCCTGAGGATGCCTGTGAAGTAAGACCTCTTAGCTGGGCGACGGAAAGAGTAATCGCGTGTACCAGCAATCGCACGACCACTGGTACGTCTAACTACCCTACCTAGCTTAGTACGCCACGGGATGATGGAAGGCTGCTCTTCGAAGTCCACCAGGTCTTCTAGACCAGCTGGCATGTACCCACGGTTACTGGCAGTTAGCGTAGACGTGGCTTTCTTAACGTCCTTAGCTGTCTCCTTCTTGATACGAAGGACATCTGCCGGAGCACGCCCATGCTCTTTAGCTTCTTGGGATGTTCCCTCACCAGCGTGTGGGTTACCAGCACAGCTACCACACTGCCCGTTGGTTACCTGTGGTTTACCGTGGCCCTCACCATCCTTCGTATCGCCATCCTTAGCAGCACCAGCGGTCCCCTCACCTTTCTTACTCTTCTTTGCTCTGGTCTCTAGCAGATCGTAGTACTGCTCCAGAGAAAGATTAGTAGGGAAGCCGTATTGTTCTGGGTATGCTCCTCCAGCAGGCAGTTGCCAACCAGCATTTCTGAGGTCCTGGTTTATGGCTATGTCCCCAGCCAGATTAGCCTGGTAGTGGTCTGGTAGTGCATCCAACCTGGCTACGTCGCGCAGAATATGCATGCACTCATGCACGAGTAACCCAGCAGCTTCTTCTGCATTGTGCTTCGTGTACCACTCAGGGTCTACGGTCAACACCATGCTTTTGGAAACTCCTAAGGTACCTATAGGAGCAAGTACAGGCACTAACCCATAAAGGGTTTTGGCGAAGTACGGTGCGCGAGATACTACTAGAGCCCTGGCTGTTGCCAGGGCCTCCAGGCATTGCTTTTCTTTATCCATCAGAGGTACTTGGACGCATCACTGAGTCCAACCTTAAGAACGACTTTGGCGGCTACGGCTTCTAGGCTCGCATGGTCTTTACGCCCCAGCTTCTTGTTTATCAGAATCTTCACAGCTATACCTGCGATGTCTGTCAGGCCAGCCTCTGTCATGTCGAACAAACGTTCCCATGCTAGGGCAGCTAGGCGTACACGCTCACTCTTATCGGTAGTCCCCACCACCAGGGCCGTGAAGCTTCCACAGACTGCGATGGACCTATCCAACCTCTTGGAGTCTACCTTCCAGCCCTTCTCTAGGACGTCAAGGGGATCTGGGAGGTCTGCATCTGCTTCCCACGCGGCCCACTCTGTAGACGCACCCTCACCTACCAGCCCTTGCACGAGGATGGTCTCTAGCTGCTTAGGCAGACCTAGACAACGCACTGTGGCGATGGCTCGGCCAGCCATGTACCAAGTGCGTGGTGAAGGCCATGGCAACCCAGCAGCAGGGCTACCAGGGGCTGGCTGACTGTGGAAGACACTGTTGTTACTGCGCATGAACGCATAGAGGGAGCCTTTTACAGCAGCCCAGTGCCTGTTCCAGTTCTTCTTAACCAGATCTTCCCCGTTAGTTATGGGGGTTACTGCCACGTCGTCGTCCTCTGACATGAGGTACTCACCCCACTTGTCCACAGGCATCACACCAATATTGAAGTGTGCCATCCTGTTGGCGAACGCAGCTTCTAAAGCCCAACCACCTGCTGCGTGCTCTGGTGGGTTCGCTGCTAGTAGGATTCGGATGTTATTGGACATCTTCATGTCCCCTACCTTGCGCTCGTACACGGTACTCATAGCAGCACCCTGGACAGCCGGTGGTGCACAGCTGGCCTCATCAATGACCAGAACACCAGAGCCCACCTCCATAAGCTTACGGATGGCGGGCATCATGCACTCTATCGTGATCCCCTTGGGCCCAGGAACCAGCACACCTGAGAAGTCCTCAGGCTGCTTAGTAGCCGGGTACACCACCTCGCAGTGCAGCCCAGCCTTGGCTGCACCCAGTTCTATTCGCCCAGTCTTAGCGATGCCGCTAAGCCCCCAGAAGATGCAGGGCAAACCCCACATGCAGTCTGGACTATTGGGGTCGCCTCTAACCGGTACCAGCAAGGAGCAGTACACGATATCCTCGAAGTACGGCTCTACGTCCGGCAGACTGTCCTTCTTCACTACTGTATCTTTGCCCATTAGTATTTCCCGTTCGGTGCGTTAACCATGCAGAATTCAGAACACCCATAGCGCCAACACCTGAAGTGGGTACCTTCAGCGCACTCGTTACCCTGTGAGATATGCGGCCACAGCCGGAAGTCCTCACTCAGCCTTTTTAGGCAGCTGATACAGATGACTGTTGGTGAGTCATCTAAACTACTAAAAGTAGGAGTGCCTTGGTCTTCCGGGGAGCGCTTAGAGCAGTGGAGCTCGCCGTAGGTGGCGAGCCCCATTACTTCCACTTCCCGAATGCCACTGGAGCAGCAGCTGCACTCCAGTACAGCGTAATCATCTATTAGTGGTGGGAGGTCTTCTACAGTCTCCCTCAGCTCTTCTATCACGTGCTCCCAGCAAGTGAACTCAAAGAAGTGTGGGTTGTAGCCATCTATCGGGCATACCTCGATACCACTAGGTTGTATTGCTGCGTAGCCAACCTGTAGTAGGTATACCTCATCTGCATACAATATTGTGTCTAGGCAGCTTCTGCAGACATGCCCACTCTTGTACACCTCCCGTTCTAGCGCAGCGTCTATCTCTAGACTCTCTTCCATAACACGGTCTCGCGTTCGACTCTTAACCACCTACGGTTAATCGTTTCGATCCTCATGTCTGGGTAAGCACCTGTATCCATGTCCATGTCCCTCAAGAGCATCACTAGTTCTGTGGCGTCTGCCCCTCGGTCCATATGTAGCCTCCTTGCGATCTCGGTAGACTCCGGTATGAACTCCGGGTACTGCTGCCGAAGTAGTAGTTCACGCTCGTACAGGTCGTCTGTCAGATCTTCAGTGTCTAGACACAGTCCATACCAGCCAGTATCCGTCGTAGATAGATACTCGCTATTGAGCCAGGGACACCAATCCCCAGGCTCAGCAATCTCCAGTAGCACCTCCAGATCACGCTGGTTGCAGAACGTGAAGAAGTCCTTCTGGTCCACCAGTTTTGCTCTAATGCCACCCAGAGCTCTTCCAGGTATAGGTGCGTACAGACTCTGTATTGTCCAGAGCCTACTGCTTATCCCTGGGTCGGCTATTTGATAGCCTATGATCCCAAAGGATTCCTGAATCATTCTGGTGCCAGGAAATGTGAATAGTGGGTCCTGGGAAGGATTAACCAGCATGTTGTCCCTTTGTTTTGTTATCTTCGTCTAGAACTCACCCACAGAAGTAGTCCGTTGAACACCCCGGTGGTAAACGCCCAGAAGAACAAACCCACTATTTCTCTGAGTCCTCACCATCGTCGGAGGGTGTCTCCTCAGGTATGCCGAATAGTTCATCTACGTCTTGTTCAAAAGAACGCCCAGAGTTGTCGTCGTCACTTTCAGAGTCAGGTTTAGCACCTGGACCTATCATGTTGCCTCCATTGCACTTATCCCCGATACAATTAGATACTTGCTTGATTGTTATGGGGACCTGTAGTCTGCTAGGATAGGTACAGAAATGGCCTATCTAGACCACGCAGAGGCGTATCGACACTTCAGGGACCGTACCCTTGAGGGGATAACTGAGTACTTTCCAGTACACGGTAAAATCCAGAGCCTTCATCTAGACCATCTAGAGGTGGACGAGGGAAAGCTAGGTCCTGACGATATACGGGCACAGTTAGCTGCGAAGAACTCAGGAGTAAGTTGGGCTGCCCCGGTCTACGCGACGATGTCGCTAAAGAACAATGCAACTGGTCATGTCATAGACAAGAAGAAAATACGTATTGCTGAGGTACCCATGGTTACTCAGCGGTACAGCCAGATCATTGACGGGCAAGAGTACCAGGTAGGCAACCAGTGGCGCTTGAAGCCAGGTGTCTACGTAAAGCGTGGTAGGTCTGGTGAGCTGGCAGCCAAGTTTAACGTCCCTAACAAGTCGTCATTCGACATATCGTTTAAGCCGGACACAAAGTTATTCATGATAAAGCGTGGTAGCTCTGAGGCTATCAACGCGTACCCCATAATGAAGACTATGGGGGTCACTGACGACCAACTGTCTAAGAGCTGGGGTCATGACGTTTTCATAGCTAACAAGAACGCTCGGGGCACACAAACAGCAGTAGACCGGTTCTTCAAGGTAGACAAGAAGCGCGCACCGGTGGACAAAGAAGAAGCTGAGAAGCACGTATACGACGTACTGACGGCATCCATTCTGCGTCCTGAGGCCACCAGTATATCTTTAGGTAAGCCGTTCTCTAACGTGACCGGAGAAGCGCTACACTTAGCAACTCAGAAGATACTTAAGGTACAGGCTGGTCACCCAGAGGATGATCGTGATTCCCTGGTGTTTAAGGATCTACATACAGCTGGTGACTTCGCCTATGAGAAGATCACAAACTGGAAGACTAAGAATGCCATTACTGGCAAGTTCGCACGTAAGGTCAACACGGCTACTGGCATACGTGACGTTGTAAAATTCGATACGTTTAACAAGCCTATTAGAGAGACCTTTACCAAGAACAGCGCAGCTGAGGTACCCGACCAGATAAACCCAGTAGAGATGATGGCTGCCGCTCAGCAAACAACCATCATGGGTCCAGGTGGTATTCAGAGCACCCAGCAGGTTAACGAGGAAGCAAAGTTTATCAATCCTTCTAGCCTTGGGTTCATAGACCCTGTGCGTACGCCCGAAGGTGAGAAGACTGGCATCAATTCTCACTTACCTATGGGGGTACGTAAAGTCGGGCATGAGGCGAAGATACCTTTGTATAACCTACGCTCTCATCAGACAGAGATGATTGGGCCAGGTATCTTCGTTAACTCTAGGGTCGTCTTGCCAGATCAGGTGTCGTGGAAAGACGGCAAGCCGCAAGCTAGGTATGCCAGCACTAAGATGTCTGGACCTAAGAACGCTATTGAAGAGGGTAAGTTCTCTAGCGCTGACTATGTACTAAAGCACCCGTCGCAGCTGTTCAACATCACCACTAACTTGATTCCCTTTCTAGGGAACAACTCTGGTAATCGTGCGACGTATGCCACCTACCACATAGAACAAGCCATACCTCTTGTGCATCGTGAAGCACCGTTGGTTCAATCAGCTACGGGAGCGAGCAAAGAAGGCATCAGAACTTTTGAAGAGATAGCTGGTAAGAAGGCTAGCCACGTAGCCCCAGTGGCTGGTCATGTGCACTCTGTTAAGGATGACGCTGTAGTGGTGCGTGATGCCGCTGGTAAGATGCATGAGGTACAGCTGTACCGGTACTTCCCACTTAATGACCCTAAGAGCTACCTGCACTCTACCCCAGTAGTGAAGGTGGGGGACAAGGTGGCTCAAGGCCAGGTGGTGGCTGATACTAACTTCACAAAGGGTGGTGTGCTCGCCCTGGGTACAAATTTGCGTGCTGCCTACCTACCTTACCGTGGGTACAACTTTGAAGACGGTGTGGTCATCAGCGCAACAGCCGCCAAGAAGTTAACTAGTGAGCACATGCACAAGCCGACTATTCGGCTTGACGATAAGATCGTAACATCCCCTGAGCACTTTCAAGTAGAGCACCCTGGCTCTTTTACGCAGGAGCAGTTCAAGAAATTGGACAGCTCTGGTGTTGTCAAAGTTGGTCAAACAGTTACTACTGGTGACCCACTTGTCATAGCCATGCGGCCGTTCAACATGAAGGACAGGACCGGGGCATCAGCTATCCGGCGTAGTCTTTCTGGCTCACACACGGATGTTAGTCTCAGGTGGACATCCGACCACCCAGGTGAGGTAGTCGGGGTGCACAGGAAAGACAAGGACAGCGTAGTTCATGTACGCACTCTCGAACCTATGCAGGTGGGGGACAAGATAGCTGGTAGGTACGGGAACAAGGGTATCGTTACGCTCATCGTTCCTGACCATAATATGCCCCATACCAAAGATGGTAAGCCCACAGAGATTTTGCTTAATCCCTCCGGTGTTCCTGGTCGTATGAACATTGGCCAGGTGTTAGAGACGGCTGCTACAAAGGTAGCTAAGAAGACTGGTAAGCCCTACTTAGCGCAGAGCTTCGCCCCGTTAGACCAATTGGAGCAGGTGAAGCGCGAGCTACACACTCATGGGATAAGTGACACGGAAGAGTTGCATGATCCCATATCTGGTAAGTCATTAGGCACAGCTCTAGTGGGGCAGCAGCACATACTAAAACTAGCTATCCAGATAGATAAGAAGATATCTGCACGTTCTGGTATGGGCCTACCAGGTACTGGGCATGACCTTGAGACTTACGACATGAATCTCATGCCGGTGTCCGGGGCTAAGACTGGTGGTCAAAGTATTGGTATGCTGGGGCTCAATGCGTTACTCGCGCATGGGGCTAAAGCCAACATCCGAGAGATGCAGACTTGGAAGAGCGAGGGCGTAGACCCACAGACTAATCCAAGTAAGCGGTGGGAGTCACAGCACCTGGATGTGTGGGGTGCTATCCAAAACGGAACACCGCTCCCAACTCCAAGGCCCACGTTTGCTTTTCACAAGTTCACAGAGATGTTGAAGGCTGCTGGTGTCAACATCGAGAAGAAGGGTAATCAGTTTCAGCTGAGCCCGCTTACCGACAAGCAGGTACTGTCGATGTCCAAGGGTGAGCTGCCTAGGCCTATGGACCTTACGCATGCCAAGCTAGACGACAATGGTGAGCCTAAGCCCAAGACAGGTGGTCTGTTTGACCCTAGGTTGACTGGTGGGCACGGCGGTAAGAACTGGACACACATCAAGCTAGCTGAGCCTGTGCCTAACCCGGTATTCGAGGGGGCTATCCAGAAGGTACTTGGGCTCTCTAAAACTGACTATCAGTCCATAGTCTCAGGTGACAAAGCCATCAGTAGGTCTGGAGCTATAGTAGCGCTGGGGGCCATAGGAGCAGACACTGGTGGTGCCGGTATTAAGAGGTTGCTGCAGCAGATAGACGTTAAGAAGGACTTGAAAAAAGCAGAAGCTGAGTTGGGGTCTATCAGCATACCTAAAGGAACTACGTCATCTGGCATCACGCAGAAGGTCGACAAGCTTGTAAAGAAGGTGAAATACCTTCGTGCTCTTGACGCCTCTGGTGTTCACCCAGCAGACGCTTATGTGCTGCACAACCTGCCAATACTACCGCCAGCACTGCGTCCAGCATCAGTACTGCCTGACGGTACTATTAGTTGGGCGGATATGAATGGTCTTTACTCTCAGTTTGCTCAGGTGAATGAGCAGCTAAAAGACCCGGTGATCAGCAAGAACCTTTCTGACACTGCTAAGAAGCAGCTACGTGCTGACCTGTACGATGGTATGCGGGCTATCGTGGGGCAAGGGTCTGAGGAGAGTGACCAGAAGGGTGTGCTGTTACAGATACACGGGTCTCAGCCTAAGAAAGGGTTCTTCCAACAGACCCTACTTAGCCGCAAGCAAGACTTGTCTATGCGCTCGGTTATCGTACCAGAGCCATCTCTCAGCATCGACCAGGTGGGTTTACCTAGGTCTAAAGCTACCACCCTGTTCAGGCCATTCGTAGTTAGGAAGTTGGTTGAGATCGGTGCTGCTAGGTCGCCAATACAAGCGCAGGAGTTGATAGCTAAGAAGGACCCTAGTGTAGACCGAGCACTAGACTTAGTGATGGAGGAACGTCCAGTTCTTATGAAGCGTGACCCCGCGCTACACAGGCACAGCGTCATGGCGTTCAATGCCAAAGCAGTGCCCGGTAGAGCTATACAGATTCATCCACTAGTTACTACGGGGTACAACGCGGACTTTGACGGCGATACGATGAGCGTGTACGTCCCTATCTCTAACGAGGCGGTGGCCGAAGCTCGTAAGATGATGCCGTCTAACCATCTCTTCAATGAGGCCACTGGGCATGTCATGTTCGTACCAACGCTGGAGAGCGCACTAGGTATGTACAAGATGAGCTTGGTGAACAAGAAGGTTGGTAACCAGTCTTTCGCTAAGACATCAGATGCACTGAAGGCCGTACAGTCAGGAACGCTGCACATCAATGACTTGGCGACTATTGCCGGCACCAAGACTACTGCTGGCAGAGTTTTGCTAGCAGACTCCCTACCCAAGGAGATGCAGAAAAAGATCTTGGAAGACCACTCGCACATACTAGACGAGAAGAATAGGTCAGCCCTCTTTACTCATCTAGCCAAGAACCACAGTGGTAACTACGGCGCAGTGGCAGACAAGCTTAAAGACCTAGGCACTGGTATGTCCATGGGGGTAATTACTCTCCCACACCCGGATGGCTCAGGTCCAGCTGTTATAAAGTCAGCTGAGAACTACAGCAAAGATAGGTTCCACATATCGGTAGGTGCGCACAGCTTGTCTTTGAAAGATATTGAGACTGACAGAGCTGTGAGAGACCCCATACTCAAGGCAGCACAAAAAGAGGTAGATGCTATCAACAGCAGCACGTCTATACCGACCGCCGACAAAGAGCGAAGAGCCATACTGGTATGGACTACAGCAGCAGACAAGCTGAAGAAAGACCATCTAGCCTCAGACTTCCAAAGCAATTTGCTAACTATGCAGCGGGCTGGTGTTAAGCCCGGCTGGACACAATATAAGCAGTTGGTGCTAGCTCCGCTATTAGTAGCAGATGCCTCTGGGAAGATCGTGCCGGTACCCATTCGAAGGTCTTACTCAGAAGGCGTTGATGTTGGTGAGTATTGGACCCAGATGCAGGGTGCCCGTGCTGGTAACCTCAAGAAGGTCCAAGAGGTTAGAGAGCCTGGGTTCTTTAGTAAGAAGCTAGTAAACTCTACTATGAGCCTAGTGATAAACGTCGATGACTGTGGCACCCACAATGGTATAGCGTTACCAGCTACTAGTAATGATGTGCAAGATCGCACGTTAGTTAAAGACTTCTCAGCTAAAGGAATGACTATACCGGCTGGTACTCTTCTCAGCCCGGACATGATCAGTCAGATCAGAGCAGCTGACAAGGACGCCCATGTAGTGGTGCGTAGTCCCCTTAAGTGCGAGCAGGAGAAGGGTTTATGTCAGAAGTGCACAGGCCTATCAGCTACTGGGGTACCTTACCCAATTGGTACAAACATAGGACTGTTGTCTGCCCAGGCTCTTGGTGAGCGGTCTGTTCAGCTTACTATGAAGGCGTTCCATACTGGTGGCGTCGTAGCCGGTGGCGCTAAGACACTGTCCGCTTTCGCGAAGGTAGACCAACTCACAAAGCTACCAGATGTCATACCGGACTCGGCATCGTTAGCGATGCACTCTGGTAAAATAGATAAGATCGAGAAGGACCAGACAGGTGTTAAGGTTTGGATCGGCGGGCATGCCCACCATGTTGGTAAGGACCGTACCGGTATGCCGCTACACGAAATCCTAGCGCACTCACAAGAGATGGAAGGTTTTATCCCGTGGAAAGCGCCGAAGGTAGGAGAGCATGTAGAGGCAGGGGAGTCGTTATCAGACCCTAACCGCACCACAGTTAATCCTCACCAGCTCTACAAGGCCACAGGGAGTATAGAACGAGTACAGAACTTCTTAACTAAGGAGTTGCATGGCTCGTACTCTTCTGAAGGTATCCGTAGGCAGCACGTAGAGTTGCTGGTCAAGTCTATGAGTAACTTGACCAAGGTACGTGACCCAGGAGATTCCGAAGGGATCATCAAGGGAGAGTTTCACCCCACGTCTGTTATCAAGGCACTCAACGCGAAGCTTGTTAAAGAGGGGAAACAGCCAGTGGAGCACTCACCAGTACTGATGGGTGTTGACATGATGCCACTTAAGGTACAGGAAGATTGGATGGCCAAGATGTACCACAACCGTCTGAGAGAAACGGTTATGGAGGCTGCCGCTACTGGAGCTCGCTCAGACATCCACGGTATTCACCCGATACCTGGGGCTGCCTACGGAGCGGAGTTTGGCTACACGGAAGCACAGAAGTTGGAACCTGGGCTACACCATCTGAAGGACGTACCGCGCTACGCGTACTGATATGAGCAAAGACATAGCCGAGAAGTACGACCAGAAGGATGGTCTCAGTCGCCAAGGTGGTCGTACATTCCCGTTCTACCCAGCTGGTGGTGTTGGTGCCTTCGTGCATGAAGGAAAGATCATCAACATAAACATGACGAACTGGACTGTGGATTTCGTCACACAGTTTGACTACAAGTTCTACTTAGGTGTGCAGGTAAGCTCACCATACCTACACTCTAATACTGGTGAGGGCTTCAGTGCATTTCCAGAGGTTGGGGCTAAGTGTCTACTCTGCATTCCCAGTGATGGCCCACCACCATTCATCCTGGCGTACATCATGCCGATGGAGACCATAGGTGATACATCTTCCGAAGAGTCACCAGCTGGTACGGCCTCGAATGGTGGTGACATACCGAGCACTACCGCAGCTACGTTCTCTGGTGGTCGCAGTAAAGCGAAGCCAGGTGACATAACTGTGCGAGGCCGGGATGGTAACTTCGTAACGCTACACCGTGGTGGTGTCCTACAGATAGGCGCTACAGAGTTGGCGCAGCGAATATACATTCCTCTCGACAACCTGATTACAGACATCTCCGAGAACTACCACCACCATAATACAGCTGGGTCAATCAATTGGGGTATACAGCAGGGGGCTGCTACTTCTGACCATGCCACGTACCACAAGCAGACCTACCGGTTGTTCGCAGAGGACCAGAAGGCCACCATACGCGTGCTGTCTAGCGGTAACAACGATGACTATCTAGGGGAGCCTACGGGAGACGCAGGCCAGACGTCTAATCTGAACCAGCTCAACATCGGCATCCCAAAGGTTAGCCCTATCGTTTACGAAGTGGTTGTCTCACCAGAGCACTTTGATGCTGAGAGTGGTGACCCAGATGATAAGGCCAAGGAGTCTAGTGTCCTTAGGTTCTTCTTCGACAAGCAGGGTGGAGCATTTCTACGTAGTGAGTCTAGCGTACTGCTCGCTATAGAGAAGAAGCTGAAGGTGACTGTGAAGGGGGACATTCTGCTAGAGACTAAAGGGAGTTTCTCTCTTACAGCCGCTGGTAGGATGTCTATCAATGGGTCTACTGGGGTAGCTATAGATTCAAACGGCAAGGTAGTGTTTAAGGGTGGTAAACAGCCCATCGGTAGGGTGGGTGACACTGTTATAGTTCCAATACCTGCTGCTACCTTAATGGTTACTAACCTAGGTCCTATCATGGGTAACCTAAACCCTGACTTGGCGACAATTACAATACTTCCAGGCGCACTACAGCTGGGGATGACTCAAGTAGTCCCAGTAAACATCAATGCGATTATCTCTACAGGTAATCCGGATATACTGGCCTAACGATGGCTACCGTAACTCCTGTTGTTGGCGGTACCCTGGGTAACATAAATGTTGGCCTAGCCGCTGCAGTTGCGTTCCTTAATCCGTTGGGTGCGCAGATAGACGCGCTTATCTCGCTAGGGCTAGGCCCCTTTCAGCTGAACCTCAATGCCCAGCTAAACGCCATGATAGCGTTACAGGTAAACCTACCGCTACCAGCTGTGGCTATCCAAGGGGCCATTGATGCTGCTGCTAGTTTAGTGGCCTCATTAACTGTCTCACTAGAATTACCCTTCCCCAGCATCGCTCTTTCAGCTGATATAAGCGGTGACATCTCACTTCAAATAGGTGGGCTAGACCTACTGATAGAGGCCGCACTAGCCATAAAGATACCCGCCATTAATGCTGCTGCAGCTCTGTCTGCTGCGTTGTCTGCGGGGCCAGCAATACTACTTACGTTCGACGGCATCAGTACTGCTACACCTATGTCTGCAGTAGGTGGGTTAATAGCCAGTACATTTGCTGGTCCTATAACGGCAGATGCAGTTACTATCCAGCCCTTCCAGCCGGTGTCTGGTATCATCATCGTTACTACAGGGGCTTCTGTTTACACTAGTTTATCAGCGATAATGGCGTTCTAGGAGAATCAATGGACCTCTTCCTCAGTTCTGAGCAGGTTTTCGAGAAGGTTGCTGGCGAGACTACTCTTCCAGACGACCCGAATGTTTGGCCACGGGAAATCCTGCAGGAGCTGTACAAGCAGGTCCCGTACGTAGCTGACTTCCACCCGCATGTGTCTATGGACAAGGTGGACGCGGAGAAGGGCTACGGCATGGGGCACATTGAGGTGGCCAACCAGACTGAGATTCAGTCGGGTGCTGACCCCGTGCAGGTAGCTGCAGCTGGTGTGCGCACTGTGCGCATTCCCATCATCGTGAAGAACAAGAAGATGAGCCCGCTGGACATCTTGATCACGGACTCCTCCAAGGTAGTTCCGTTGACAGAGTCTAGGCTACGCCAGGCCATCTTCCGTCCCCAGGCTTTTGATATCACCAGCAAGACACCGGGTGATCAGAGCATGATTGGACAGCTCTACCCGCCTTTCCGACAGAACATGGGTATGGGCGGTGGTGGCGGTGGTCTTTCTATGAACGCTGGTATGGGCAAAGAAGGCGCCGAGAAGTGCGCTGAGTGCGGTAAGACGGACTGCTCTTGCCCAGCCATGAAGAAGAAGGCCTCGGTACTCAACGCCATTCTTCCAACCATCAACACCACAGACTACCTTGCGTTTGTTGACGCGCTCAATGACCCATACACGCGTACAGCCTTTGTAAAGAACGCAGCTTCGACACAAGCAGCGTTGACTACGTTACTTAACCACGACCCAACTAGTGTTAAGCACGCTAGTGTAGGTAGCTTGGTGCACCCAACAGTCACTCAGATATCGAGAGATGTAGACGGGTACAAGGTCAAGTCAGCTAGCCACCACTACTGGGCTCCTACAGAGGAGATTGTAGATCGCGGAGAAGTCGTACGTCGTTATGGTACGAAGGTAGCTCTTGCTGCAGATATGTCTGGTGCTGCCACTCTTACCGAGGGTGCCACGGCTATGTCTGAAGAAGCACCTTCTGAGGAGCCCCGTCCGATAGAGGCTTCTGGTATGTACAAGGTGCGTGACGAGCAGGGTCGCGAGTTGCTTGGTGCTGTCATTACAAACCTGATTGATACTGATGGTACTGAGCTCCCACTAGCGCTATTTACTAATGGTTCTCAGTCAGCTGTGCAGGCTGACATCGTGGGTATACCAGCTGGTGGCACACCAGATCTACCTAGTGACCTACAGGTACACGGTGATGGTGCGTTCTACTCGGTAGAGGACGGGGTACTTAAGGCTACTATCCCGATGACCTTCGGAAGTGGCTACACCTCTAGCCCTGATGAGCCAGACGTGCATGTAGGTTCCACCTTTGATGGGCGTGAGGTTGAGGTATCTCAGCAGCCGAACATTCAGATGGTTATGGGCACTGAGGAGGGCAAGATGCTAGTTCCAGCTCACTGGAAGTGGCTGCCATTGACGTCCTCAGAGTCAGTAAAGCTAACCACTACGGAAGGTGACGAAGAGAAGAGTGCAGCTGCCCGTGTTACCTACGCCTCTGTGGAGGTTCGTTGTGGTGGGCAGGACAGCTTCTCGGTCTCTGGGCCAGCTGTTGAGAAGCTAGCATCAGAAGACAGGTCATTCCTCAGCTTGGACGACACCATGTTCCTACTCTCTGGGCTTGGTGTAGACCAGGCTTACGGGGTGAAGAAGCTAGCGCAGTCGATGGGTGCTGGTGCACCAGTGATGGTGCGTATTGGGCGCAGCATCAAGATGGCTAGCGACCGAGATGAGGATGCTCTGGCGGCAGCTGCTGAGAAGCTGGCGTCTATACCTAGCCTGAAGTGTTACCTCTTCAAGGAGGCAGCCAGCATCCCAGACCCCACTGCGGTAGACACTATTCTTTCTCTGGGTTTCATTAACCCGGAGAACATGATGACCTTCATGGGGTACCTCCCGGTCATAGACGACGCTCAGTCCAAGATCTGTGAGCTCCTGCTGGCTTCTCGTCTAGGACTACAGGACGTGCCTACCTCCGCTCTGGAGAAGGCTGTCCGGTCCACGGAAGAGATACTAGAGGGCCTTAAGATCTTGGCCTTCCAGGGTAACTAGTAGCTAAGAGAGTTTGCAGTCCTCTCCCCACGTACTACCAGGAGTTGGTAGTACGCCAGCCACGTGGCTTGCCCCGAGGTGCAGGAGGCTCAGGCCTTTCGACCTGGCACCTCACGTCCACTCGGACTGCCACGGGGGGCGGGGGGTAGTCATCCGAGAAAGGTTCTCGGGCGACTATCTCCAAGGAGGTGTGTACCGAGTTCATCGGCACATCTCCTCGGATACCCTGAGGTCCTCTTCCGAGAGCAGCCAGCACCCTAGGGCTGCCAGGTCCTCCTGGCGGTCCATCAAGGCAACGTGGTCGTCCTTTCCACCCACGCCCCCGCCCTCACCCCACAAGGCTTGCCCACCGTAGGGCGCCCCCTCGATGAGCTCGGAGATATCCTTCAGGACTGCATCCGGCAGTCCATGAAGAAGCTCCAAGGCCTTATCAAAGGCCTCGTCATCGTCGGGGTGGTAGCTACACCCATCCGGACAACCCACAAGGTGATCGGCAGCGAGCTCCACCGCCTGGAGGCGGTGTCCTTCCGGCTCACCGTAGCCACTAGACGCGAGGAACTCCAACATCGGCCTTGACCTCCAGTAGGCGCAGGACCTGAGCATCGTGACGACAGCCAGGGTCATGATAACCCTGACTTTCGTCATTATGCTGTGGCTCCTTTCCAGTGCTTCGCACTTGGTTATCGTTACGTTGAGGGGCACAAATCCCTCGCCTTGTGCATTGATGTTCGGCATCAATACTATTATCCCTAAAAAGACTTGAAAATTGCCAGGGTAAGTACCATTCTCCTAGGCCATGGTCAGGAGAAGTACTGCTGAGTATTATCTTAAGTTCCTGGTGGTGCACCCAGATGGGTATCCCAATGGGCAGATAAAAGAGATCTGTAAAGACCTCCAGCTGGACTTTATCGGGGAACCTTACCTTGAGAGATTAAGGGCTTCGTGTATCCCACCTATCCCTTTTTACCCTTCCGATAAGAACCACCGTAAGTCCCAGAGGTTCCTGCAGAAGGAACAACTGCAGACTATCTTCCTGCAAGATGAGCATATGCAGGCAGCTAACAAACTGTTAGCTACCCCCAAGGTCAAAGAGATTGTAGAGACCCTGCTGATAACTGGGTCAAGTAACTCTTGGATCAGTGCGATCATTAGGAAGAAGGGCTTTCGTACTAGCCCTGCGGCTATCCAGGCGTTCAAGCATTATTACTACAACGTGGATTTGGTGGATTCTCTTGAGCTTAAAGCACTGACTCACCACAGGGCAGAAGGCTCTTCCACATCAGACCCAGATGAGCAGGCCCTCACCATATCGCTGATGAAGGCGAACTACACCGACCCGCGCAGGTCTGCAGCCTACTCACCTATCAGTCCTTTGGCAGGCATCAAGACCATGATGCGCATGGGAATTCTACCGTCTAACACAGAGCTGGCGAGACTAGCCTCTGCTGCACGTGTGGCTGCCACTATAGGCGTTCTAGAGTCGTCACTTAACGGAGACGCTGAGAAGGGCAGAGATTTCTCTATCATCGCAGCCAACATGACTACTATGCTTGAGGCTGTAGAGACCCCCGACAAGGACCTCAAGGAAGGCCTTGCGTCCATGACACTACGTACAGACAGCCGGGCTATTCCGCACATAGACCAACTTGGTCTAGGTGGTCACACAGTAGAGATGGCTCCAGACGAACAGCGTGAACCAGACTTCTCACCCATGCCTGACGATATAGAAGGAGAGGACGAATGACCGCCAACGAAAACACAGTGTATCTAGGTGAGGTCCCTGCGCAGGACGCAAAAGATCACTTGGATGCCGAGCTATCCTCTGTCTTTGTGGGTGTGGAAGATGCAGTCCCGAGGTTCACTCAGGTAGACAACTACACTACGTTTAGGGCTGAGTACACTTTCCTGGGGGAGGATATAGTTGTTCATTTCTTTGCGACGCCAGAGAACAACAGCGTGGACTACTGGTTAAAAACGTTCCCAGCTCTTCTGGACGTTTGCGCACGAGAGTACTTTCAGGCAGATCACCCACGGCTAGTAGCCAAGTACACTGAGGAGGTTAAGTCCTGGTGGTTCAAGGCACATGGGTACGCGCACACTCTTGCCCCAGACAAACTTATGCTTGGGTTCTTCGAGGCACTTGACCGTGACCTGGAAGGCAAGTGAACACCAGGCGTAACGGTTTCTTCTCTAGGCGTACTCCGCCCACAGTCCAGCCGTTATCCTTTGCACGTTCTCTGATGTACGCGTGGATGGGCTTCTTAGCCTTAGCCGGGAACTCATAGTTCATATACAAGTTCACCTCCACGCAATCGTCATGCATGGTAACTTCCCCGTGTGTGAAGTGATCTCCAGCCCTCTGCAACGACCACAGTAACTCTTTCCCCCACTCTTCCAGCTGATTGAACGACATGGCCGCAGAACCAGCTCTAGACGTATGGGGAGACGACGATGAGTTGTGGGACCCAGAGCCAGCGTTAGAGGAAGATCCGTTAGTCATAGAGCACGCTGTAAAAGCTTTAACAGATATACCCAGTGCTATGCCATCTCAGTTTACTGAGTTTGCATTCATGATGCCCACTGAGAGGGATAATAGCCTGGGGTTTGATAGGTTCTCTTTTGATAAGCGGCCACATCTGAGAAGGATGTACGACACGCCAGCTAAGCGTGTCCTTCTATTCTGTGGTCGGCAGGTTGAGAAGAGCACACTGCTTGGTAACATAGCCCTCTGTTACACCTGCATGGTGCCGTCGTTCAAGACGCTCTATGTCTCTCCGTCTGCATCACAGACAAAGACGTTCTCTAACGACCGTATCAAGGAGCCTATCGAGACCAGCCCGATACTAAAGAAGTTCACTACTACCATGCTCTCTCAGAACATCTTGGAGAAGCAGTTCGTGAACCGCTCTAAGATAACTATGCGGTATGCCTTCCTTAATGCTGACCGCGTTCGAGGTATTCCTGCCTGGCTGCTAGAGCTCGATGAGTTTCAAGATATTTTATCTGACAGCATCCCCATCATTGAGCAGTGTCTTTCTCACGCACCTGAGCGATGGAAGCGCTTTATCTACGCTGGTACCCCTAAGAGCCTAGACAACACGCTGGAGGAGTACCGCTCTAAATTCTCTACTCAGGGAGAGTGGGTAGTACCCTGCGATAGACACGGTGGTGAGGGCGGTCGATACTGGAACGTGCTGGGTGAGAAGAACATAGGTAAACGCAGCTTGGTGTGTGAGAAGTGCCACAAGCCAATCAATCCACAGCACCCAGATGCACAGTGGGCCAACATGGTGAAGGAGGCGGCCTTTGAAAGTTACCGCATCCCTCAGCTCATGGTTCCGTGGAAACCATGGGATGAAATCTACCTAGACTATGAGCGCTACCCTAGGGCTCGTTTCTATAACGAGGTCCTTGGTATCTCGTTTGATTCAGGTGTACGCCCACTAACACTGGGGCAGGTTCGGGATGTCTGTAATCCTGAAGTGCACATGGCTGATGCTGACAAGTACCGTTCTAGGTCGTACGCTCAGCCGTTCTTTGCCGGTATTGACTGGGGTACTGGTGAGGGCAGTAGCTATACGGTCATCGTTATCGGCACGTACATAGACATGAAGTTCCGGGTCATCTACGCCCATCGGTTTACTGGAGAGGACGTAGACCCGACGCCGCAGCTTGAGAAGATCTGCGAACTCATCGACTTCTTCAACATCAAGATCATAGCTTGTGATTACGGCATGGGCTTCGGTATGACCGACCCATTGATACGCAAGTACGGTATCCAACGCATCCACAAGTTCCAGTACTTAGGTAAGGCTAAGAAGAAAGTGGAGTGGGACGGGCGTATCCGTAGGTGGAAGGTTCACCGGACTGAGGTGATGAGCGACATCTTCAGTGCCATCAAGCGGAAGCAGCTCGAGTTCCCTCGCTTTGAGGACTTCGGTAGTCCTTACGCGGAGGACATGATCAACATCTTCAGCGAGTACAGCGATGGTCAAAAGATGATCTTGTACAAGCACGCTACCGACAAACCGGATGACACATTCCATGCGATTGTGTTCATGCTGCTTGGCTCAATGATCCTCAGGCCTCGCCCGGATATCATTGCTCCTATGCGTGAGGACCCACGTACCGGGAAGATAATAGACACTTACTCAGGCCCCACAAATCAGGGCTAGTGCTATTTCTTTCCTGGGTTAAAGTCGGTAGATAGTGTGAAGGCCCTCAGAGCGTCTGTTGACGCTGGGCGAACTGGAGTTTTCTCCTCCTCAAGCGGGTAGAGTAGCTGCTCCAGTCTGGCCTTCATCATGTAGATAATGGGCCGTTCTTTAGCTAGAGAGTCCAGCAGTACAAGCGTAACGGTTAGCTCTTTTAGTATCTGAGCTAGCTCACTGCGACGGATCTGTACGTAGTCTGCACTAGGTGGGGCCATCGCCACCTAGTTTACTACAGGTAAGTGAGCTCGCCCAACCGCGCTACAGGAGAGGGGGGTACTGCTACCTCAGTTGAGCGAGCTCGACTACAGGATAGACGAGTTACCCAGGAAACGCCAAAGCAATGATGTCCTCATGGACGTCACCTTTACTAGCTGGGAACAGGCTCTCAGCTAACTTCTGTCCCTTACTGTGGCGCACATAGAAGTAAGCTACGTTACGTACATTCCTGTGGGCCATCATAAAATAGCTGTTCACTACAAACATCTCAGTGTCATGTAGCTGAATAGTTTGGTGATTGATCTTGTTGCCCAGATCTAGGAAGACCTTCCACGGCTCAGTACTTTCTGTGTACTGCTCGACTAGCCCTAGGTACTCTTCTGTGACTACATAAAACACCCTGGCCCACTCCAGTATCTTAGAGCTGCTAAGGGGGAGCTCGCTCTCTATAAGCTCTTCAGCTTCAGCGTACAGCTGTAGGATAGCGAGTTCTGTTAGTACCAAGGGCTTGGTGTCCACGCCTAGTACCGTCAGTAGCTTGGACAGTAACTTCTCTGTATTCTGGCTAGACACGTAGGCTTGCTTGGCCATGGTGGCTACCGCTGCAAGGCTGGTGTCCTTTGACTTGGCCTCAACCAGCGCAGCTACATCGTCTATTTTGTAGAGCCTAGGAGATCTGGATGAGCGCCCAGGCCTGACGAATGGTAGAATACCTGAGCGGGTGTACCCCCGTACCATACTGACACCTACCCCTAACATCCTCCCAGCCTCCTTGGCGGTCAGTAGGTCAGCTTCGCTTTCAGGTATAGCCATGATACTTTTTTACTGGAGAGTTCAATGAGCGACCTACCTTCTTCTCTACTTTTACAGCAGTCCCACGCTCGAAGTATCTCTGGCGAGGACCTAGAGACCTTCGGTCGTCAAGCCGCAGAGAAATATGCATCCGGTACCCCACTAACACAAGCTGTAGTGGAGACGGTGAAGAAAGCTGGGCTTTCTCCCGAGCAGGTACGGAGAGTAACAGAGTTTGCTAACACAGAGACGTTCCTCCGGGAGTTCAAGAAGGAAGGCTCTGAGCACCGCGTTGTGAACTTCGACGGTGGCCCAGCAGACTACTCTCGGGTTCTTCAAGATCTAAACGATGGTGGTGGGGGAACCGTATTTGACTACGGTAACTCTGACTACTCACATGAGCCGTCTAAGAAGGCATCTGTGCGTGATGATTTTGAAGTAAAGCTAGCCTCCATGTTTGAGGTGGGGAGCACGGCTCTACCATATGCTGAGCCTCTTCGAGATGCGATGGACTTGAAGGACAAGCTAGCAGCTGCCTATGACGAGATAGCTCATGAGCTATCCACTGGAGAGAACGTATTCGGGGACATCTCGGACTACCTCTACAACCAGGTTAAGCAGGCAGCTCTTAATGGGGTTAGTCTAGGAGATGTGGTCCAGGTTTGGAGTTTACTATCTCCAGATCCCATCTTCATCAAGACCGCCTTCCAGATGGTAACCCCACGGCTAGTGAGCGATGGGGTCATGTCTAGGGCTGACCTGAACGACTCTATTGCTAAGACAGCCCACAACGTTACGCCTAACCCAGAGCACCCACTGGTAGATGGTTTTCAAGCGTACTGTGAGTCGCTGAATAAACTAGCGGCTCTACGACAGGTACAGGGGGAATTAGAGGCTGGCTTGGACAGTATCTCTACGTTCCTAAAGGCTGCCGCTGAGGAAGTGGTAGTCAAGGATAACAAGCCTATATCTGAGGTCATTAAGAAGGTTTGGCACGGCTCAAAAGAGTTATCTGAAAAAGCTGCGCCACATACCGCTGACTTAGCTAGGGCCGCAGTCGGCGGGGTACTAGGTCATGGCGCTGGTGAGACGGCTAGCAAGGTAGTGGGTGGGATCACTAAGAAAGCGCCGCATATTGCGGCTGCCCTAGCGGCAGAAGCTGCGTACCAAAGAGCTAAGTACAGCCCTACAGTGCAGGGAACTAAGAACTTCGTCCTATCTAGAGTTCCGTATACGAATCAGAATATGATTCGGCAGTACAACCTACAAAATTCGAATCCCTAAAATGACTAACAAGCTAGACAGCTATATAGACAAGCGAGCGTCCTACAAGGTGACTCCTATGAGTCAGATCCTTAGGCAGGCTGCGCCACACATAGGTGCTCAAGTTGCTGTCGGTGTTGCAATGATGGGTGTAGGTGCGGCTGCTAGAGCATCCTATCAAGCAATAACGAAGCGCCGTGACTTCCGTACTATGCTGCAGTCGAACCCAGACTTGCAGGATCACATGAGCGCAAACCCAGCGCAGTTCAATAGACACTACAACTCTCTTAGGTCTATGAACCCTGACTTTGCTACTGACCCCATAGTGGCAGGTAGCTACATGCGCCAAATGAGCCTTAACCCGCGCACTGCGGGTAACGTCATAGTTGAATCACTGCAGGCCGCTAAGGGGCAGCGTGGTCCTTCACACGTCTCCATGGGCTGGACTGAGGGTGAGAAGCCGTCTGGGAAGCTCGAAGGTAAGTTCGGCTTCTAATGATCAAGCTCAGCCACTTCAGAGGAGAATCTGAAGCTGGGCCTACGGTAATACCGCTCTTTGGTCCCGCTGATTCTACGTTTGAGAAGGTTGCTTCTTACACCCTTCTACCAGACGTAGTCCGTTACATTGGGGACCTAAGACCCTCGCACAACTCTCAGTACGTTCTAGTGAACGCCATGGGAGCTACGGAGTGGTGGGGGTCTAACGTGAACGGGGATAGCTTCAAAGAAGCCTCCTTGATTCATCGCCCTGAGAACTGGACTGGTAACCCCCTACTAGACAAGGTGGTAGCCAGGGACTGGGCCTATGGTTTCCCCACGTTCTACAACGCCCACGCCTTCGCTCACCATAAGAACAAGGATGCTGGCAGGGCTTACGGTAATGTAGAGCTAGCTGCCTGGAACCCGCACATGAAGCGGGTAGAGCTGGTCATCAGGGTAGACAAGGACAAGTGTGAGCAGTTCGGTGGTACTGCTGTCTGGGATAGGCTTCGAGCAGGGCAGTACCCGGATGTCAGCATGGGATGTCGGGTCAAGTTTGATACCTGTAGTATCTGTCTAGACCGCGAGCTCTACAACAAGGCCATTGCTAGCTTCAACCCGAAGACACAGAAGGCCCCTGACGACGCGGTTATAGCTATGCATGAGCGGCTGAAGGCTCATGACGGCGTCGGTATTCGTGGGGTATCGAAGACACGCGTTGACTACTGTCAGCACGCGTTAAAGCAGATGAACAAGATCTTGCCCGATGGGCGCAAGGTCTGGGTAGACAATGACTACCCCAGGTTCTTCGACATCAGCTTTGTATTCATCGGGGCAGACAAGACTGCCAAGGTGATGATGTTCATCCATGGTGGGAAGATGAAGACATCTTCTCAGCTAGCTGATGAGCTAGGTTACATAGAGCTTGTCGGCGGTACTGAGAAGGTAGCTTCAGTAGACGATGAGATCTTGAAGATGGCTCTGCTTGGTAAGAGCGCCAAGAGCAAAAAAGGAGAGATGAAGAAGGACATCGTACCTAGCCAGTTCGCTGGTAAGGCGGTGCCTATCATCTCCGGTAAAGAGAAGGACCTTCCTGACGAGGTTCTAGAAGCTATGGCTAAGGTGCCACTAGAGAGGTCCCTAGCTACAGCTTCTGGGTTAGGCATGGTTCTGAAGCCGAGAGAGTTTCAGAGGATCACTCTTATCAGTATTTCTCAGCGCCCCATGGCAGACCAGTTAGACAAGGACAACAAGGTCTTTAGCCACTGCGATGAAGAGCACCCAATAGGGATGTCCCCTAAGGACTTCATGCCAGCATTGGCTCGTTTACTGCTGCCATTGATGGCTTCTAGGTCTGCACTTGGGGAACATGTAGAGAAGCGGGCGATGGAGGCTTTTAGTTCTCCAGCAGAAATTAAAGATCCCCCTTCTTCCCATAGTGCGGAGATACTACGTAAGATTAGTTCTGCCTATAACGGTTACCGTAGAGAACTAATGGACTTGGCCGCACATTCTCAGGAGCTCATACCTAAAGCAGCAATGGTTGCTGAGGTAGAGTTGCACAAGCTGGCTAATGCTACGGTAGAAGATACCTTTACCCCACTGTCTATTGAGTATCTACAACAAGCCTTCTTGAATGAGAGGGGTGTTGGACATACAACAGCAGAAGTGGTAAAACAATCAACAATCAGGCTAACGCCGGCGTGTAGAGAGGTTCCCCTCTCAGTGAGCACGTGGAACCATCGTACGTAACATCCCCGGAGGATTAAATTCCATGAGCACATTGCACGGTAACGAAGATATGGAGAAGGCGGCGGCAGCTGAGCTATTTGTTAAGCTCGCCCAGGAGAACGGCATCAATCTTAACCAGATGACTGATGCGGATATCAGCAGTCTCTGGCAGGAGACGTTCGGTGAGAAGACCGCTGAGGCAGCAGTAGCAGTAGAGCCCACGGTTGACCCGACGATTGAGGCTGCCGAGCAGGAGCACGCTGAGAAGCAGGCTTCGCTAGCTAAGTTTGCTGAGGCGGAAGAGCTTGGTCGTCACATGGCCCGTAGCTATGTGGATGAGCTCCAGAAGATAGGCTCTGCGGCTAAGACAGCCGGAGACGACGAGAAGAAGGATGAAGCCAAGGACGAGGACAAGAAGGACGACAAGGACGCCGACGACAAGGGTGGCTTCCCCTTCAAGAAGGCTTCCGCCATCGACCAGCTCTCGGCATACAAGGCTGTAGAGAAGGCTGCGTCTATTGGGTACAGCAGTGAGGAAGCGGCAGACCGGATCAGTGCAGTGCTGACTCTTGGTCTGGCGAACAACGACGGTGTCAAGGTCGCGTCTGCCCCCAACGTAGAAACGGCCACTGAGATTCGCTCGCTAGAGCTTCTTGAGGCGGCTGGTTACCCGGTCACTTGGAACTAAGTGGATGCTAAGAGGTACTGATGTTCAAGCTATCGGACTCCAACTCGATAGCCCTCCCCGACCCAACTGCTGGGTCGGCGGAGGATGCACCAATAGCTCTTACGCACGTAGCAAACAAGCCAGCTCCAGGACTCAAGGGACCAGCAGGTCTTTCCCCCCGAACTTCCTACTCCAGAGTGAACACAGGATCTCCGCCTATCCCCGACGCAGGGGCATCAGGGCAGAAGAGCATGTCACCAGGAGGCTTGGAGTTCTTACCCAAGACAGCCAGTGAGGATTTCATGCACACTATGATCGAGCGTCCTACTCTCCAAGACATGCTGAAGGCAGCCATGGAGGGCACCATCAACAAGGTGGACATCACCAATGAGGCTGCCCGTCAGCTGTACAACCAGGGTGATGACGAAGCCCCAGTAGCTGAGAAGATGGCTTCCACTACGCACTTTTCTACTGACTACATCGAGAAGCTTTCCGATGCTATCGGCTACATTGCTGAGAAGCTAGCAGAGGACAGCAAGAAGGAAGCTGCTACTGGCCATCAGCAGAAGCCAGGTGAAGGTCCGGGTGCTCTACATGTCATGCAGGCTACGTCCAGCATGAGGAACGTGGATGCTGGTGAGCAGGGTCAAGCTAAGACTCAGCTGCCGGTTAACCCCGGTACAAAGAAGCTACCTGGGCAGAAGCAAGATCCAGGTACAGCGATGGAGACCAACGTGCACATGCAACATGGCGAGCAGCCTGTTGACCCGTGGCACAATGAGAAGGCCAAGCTATCAGAAGCTGCTGACCAATCGCTGGTAGAGCGTCTGAAGAAGCTTGCTGCTGGACTGCCTGGCGCTCCTACATTTGCTGGACGTGCCGGTGGTGTGAGCTCGGCTCTAGTTAAGCCCACAGGAGCTCAGTGGGCTCCAGGTCATAGCGCAGCTGGCAGAGATCCCTTCCATGGAATGGCTCTACCGAAGTCGCCGATACCTGCCCCACCAGCACATGTTTACCAGGCTGCTGGTATGGCTCAGCCAAAGGTGGCGGCAGCTCCTGTCGCTCTTCTTCGCAAGCTAGCTGGTGAGGATGAAGCTCCGGCTACCATCAGTGCTGGTCCAGCAGTACCTCCTGACGCCAGCTCTGCTGAGCAGGGTGTCCCTGTGCAGCCTTCTGACGTCAATCGTCAGACCAATATGGTTGACTCTAATATGTCGGCCATTAACTACACCAAGGGGCAGGCCAAGGCAGATCCCAAGACTGACGTGAACAAGGTCCTCGTCGAGAAGGCTCTTTCGTCGGCTACTGACAAGACACTTGAACGTGCCTTCGCCCATACGGGACAGGCTGGTGTGAAGATCTCTGCCGCTGATACTTCTGATGCGTCTATTAAGGTAGCTGCAGCTCGTGCACTACTCTCTAAGATCGCATCGGAAGTAGACGACAAGCGTAAGAACAATAAAGAGAAGGACTCCGCCTTTGGAGGTCCTACACCACAGGCAGCTACTGGTGTTAATGCTGCCTCTATGGGTTCCTAGGCATCCTGAGTGTAGAATACTAAGGACTACTTCATGGAAAAGCTAAGTAACGAAAAGATCTCTCAGGTTCTACAGGACACTCAAGTTGTTCTGATGAGCGTCGCGGCCGAGCGTGACTCTGCTGTTGAGAAGCTTGCTCATCTAGAGCGGCGTCTTGATGCCGAGAAGCTTGCTGCCATGATGCACCACAAGGGTCTGGAGACAGACACAGATTTTGCTTCGCTAGCTGACCATCTTGAGAAAGAGGCAGAGCGGGGCAAATTCGAAGTAATCAAACAAGCGGTTGAGATGGTCGGTCCCAACATGGGATTTAAGACCGCAAGTGTTCACCACGACTCGGTGACCCAAGGAGCCGGACATACCGACTTCGAAAGGTTCCTAGTCGGGGACGTAGGCTGACCAAGGATTCAGGAGGATATTCATGAGCACCGTGCAGCGAATCAATTTTGAACCGGTCAGTGACATACTACCGGTTCAGCGTAGGGACTTCCCACTTAACGATCCGACCCTAGCTGACCCACTGAACTCAGTGGCGCTAGTGGATGGTGAGTGGGCAACCATCAACAGCGCCTATAAGCTAGTGCGTGGCAGCGATGTCACGGCCACTGGTGACCCGGCGCTCATCAAGACCTTCCCGGTTTTCATGGAGCGTGGTCGTTACGATGTGCAGGCGATGTCACAGCGTAAGACGATGATCCTCTGGCGTGGAGATTACGAGTTCGATACTCGTATCTTTGATGCCTCGGTGACAATTGGCGGAGGAGCTCCTATTACTACGGTTATGCAGCCACTCAAGGTTGCGACCATTGTGATTGGCGCCCGTAAGTTCACCGGGCTAGTTGGCCATGGTGGAGCTGCGGATACTAACCCCGTTGTAGGCTTCGTTTCTCGGCTACCCGCCAGCAACGGTGGCAAGCTTCGGTTCATCAACGGTAGCCGGGTCTAATCCCGAGCTCTGACAAGGATTAGGAGAAGAACAAATGAGCGTCCCGGCACGTATGCTGAATGAGCTCTTTACCCAGAAGCTTTCATCGGCTGAGGGTAAGGAAAAGATCGCGGAGTATGGTGGCTCGTACATTCGAGACCGTCTTCGTGAGGTTAGCTTTGCGCGGAAGATCCTTCCGCCTGAGCAGGTCACACGGGCGGATTGCCAGCGGTCGGTTAATCACGACACGCTAGTGAAGATCGTCGATGTTGAGCCGAAGAGCCGAGCGATGTCGATCACGTTCCGTGGACAGCCCACGGCACGGTTCATTCGCGGGGCGAAGGCCGAGATCGCGTTCTACACGATCAGCTCTGAGATCTTCCAGAAGACAGAGCAGGAGCTTCTCGCCTACGAGATGCCCATCACCAAGATTATCGAGGAGAACTCGGTAAAGGATATCCAGGAGATTGAGGACCGTGAGTTCCTCATCCACATTGAGGCGGCCTGCCAGGCGCTACAGACAGAGGCCAACGGTGGCGTGTCTACGGCGCTCAACTGGACGAACATCAATGCGGCTTCCGTGGTCGAGTTCTCGATCATCAAGGGTGAGCTAGCTCGTACGGCTGGCGTCGATGACGCCACTGTCCGTCCGATCCAGCGCCCGGATGTGGTCAACCTGTTCAAGCTTCTTGACGGGAACCGTCTCCGTGCCGAGCGCATCCTCATGACGGAGGTCGACTGGGACGACATCCTTCAGTGGACCCTTGAGGACTTCGGTGATCGCATGCAGTCCGAGACTGCAGTTGACGGCTACAAGTACAACACGCTGCTCGGTCGTCCGTACATCCGTACGATCAAGACGGACATCCTCCGTCGCGGCAACGTGTACGTGTTCACGCGTCCGGAGTTCTTCGGTAAGTTCTACGTGCTTAACAACACGAAGTTCTACATCGACAAGATCGCGAACACGATCACCTTCCAGGCCTGGGAAGACATTGGTATGGGCATCATCAACATCGCGTCTGTTCGTAAGCTAGAGCTCTACTCTGGTGACGCGAACCCGACGACGAATGCTGACTCGCTGCTCGCCAACTTCATCCCAACGGATGAGGACCAGCTCGGCGCGGTGAACAACCGTGTTGACCAGGGCCTCAAGTTCCCGCAGGTCAGCCAGTTCTGATCTGAGAGAACAAGAACACTGTACTCTGTACAGTGGACTGCTCGAAGGGCGTCGGAGCCGGATGGCCCGGCGCCCTTCAAGTTTAAAGTGACCAAGATTTCCTTCCACTCGGAGAAAAAAACAAATGACTACTGGATCTGGATTGTTTAGCACGCAGCAAGCCCGCCTAGCCCATCTCGTGAGGGGCGCTGGTGGTTTACCTGGTGAGATAGCGGACGTTCGTAATGACGTACTGGTCACCTTGGCTCCTTTGGCTGCCATAGGGGTTGAGGAGTTCACCAACGCGGCAGCGGCTGGTGCTGCTGACCTTGCGGCTGCGGCTGCTACAACCGTGGCACCTCAGACGGTCTCGACGTTCCTGGCACCTGGTATCGCCAAGTTGGCGGCGTTCCCCCGCAACATCACCCTGACGACGGCTGGGGTAACCCCTGCTGATGCACCGGCCACCGCCGTGGTGACTGGTACCTACCGTGGTAAGGCCCAGACCGAGACCATCACGGTGGCTCAGACCGCTACTATCGCGACTGGCGTCAAGCCGTTCTCGACGATCGCGCGTGTGGTCTATGCCGCTGCCGATGGTACTGCCGCGACGATCTCCATCGGTGTTGGAGCTGGTCTTGGTGTATCAGAGGTTCCTAAGAGCAGGGCTGGCTTGGTTGCTCCTATCCGTGAGATTGCTGTCGGTGTGGTTGTGACCACCGGTACCCTAACCACTGCTGGTCTTTACACCCCGGCGGCTGCGCCAGATGGTGTCAAGGACTACGCGGTGTACTACGAGTACGACGGGGCCCTCTGAGTTTACCTAGCTAATACAGGAGAGAAGTGATGGCAGAATACCTATTGGTCAGTATGACCAAGTCCAGGCACACCAGACTACAGCGTATGAAGGCTGCACAGCACCACTCTGCTGTACAGAAGATGGCTGGTGGCAAGTTCCTCGTAAAGCCCAGTAGGACTCTGCAGATCACAGAGGCCAACCTGTTGCTACACCTGGCGGAGTTCAAGCAGGCTGTCGCTGACGGCCGCCTCCAGGTGTTGACGGTTGTTGGTAGGCGGGTCGTAGATCTAACTAATCTACAGCCCGCCCCACTCACCCCCACTCTACCCCTCCCCAACCCACCTCTCGATACAGCGGCTACTGATACGCCGTCTGGTGAGAAGATGCGGCCATACCTGACTGGTAAGGCCCTGGATGAGGCCTCGGTGATCCCTTCTGTCATTGCTGCTCTAGCTAAGGAAGAAGCAGACGAGAAGGATGACGACGAAGAGACCGAAGAGACAGACGAGCCTGACGATGTGCCGTTAGACCCGGCTACCCTTCGGCGTAATACAAGGAAGTAACACTCGTGGCCCTTCAGGGTATTACAGGTATGAGCGCCACCATGCAGGACTTTGTCCAGATGGTGCGCTTGTACATACGGGACTTTCCTGAACTGAATCGAATCATCGCTGGTGAAGAGTCCAGCGATCGTATGATTGCTTGGGCTGTCCTGGATGCCATGTCGGACTTCAACGGTACGCCCCCACTGGGGAGTATCAGCCTAGAAGATCTACTCCAGCGGCAGCAACATCACCTGCTCCTACGCATGACGGTGGAATCACTGATAGAATCAGTGGGTCTACTGCAGACGCGTAACCACATCAACTACTCCAACGGTGGCATCAACGTAGGCGTTAATGACAAGACTCCATTACTCATGAACTGGCTGCAGTACTTCAAGTCGACTACTGAACAGCAGAAGCAGAGAGTAAAAGTTGCCATGAACATAGAGCAGATCTTGGGTCCCAATAACCCAGGTGTGCACAGTGAGCTCTGGGCAGTTAACGCAACCTACCTCAGTTACTAAAGGTCTATATGCCCAAGATAGTTATCCGTAAGGCCTCTAAGAACATTCGTGACGTAGAGCTACTGCTTCAGGGCGGAGTTACCGGTGGTGCTGGGTTACCTGCCCTAGGTATCTATGGGTTGGATGGGCTGACACTGAAGTTTCTGAGCCCGTCAGTGACTACGGTTACCCTAGATACGAATCCTGAGGGTGCCCAGCAACTGCTGTCCCCAAAGGAGATCAAGACTCAGATAGAAGCAGCGGTGGCCACTGTCCGCGTGAGCTTCATAGCCGATGGTAATACTAACCGTATGTCTATAGTTGAGGTAACACCCACATCAGGTGTCTCACTAGACAAGACAGGTACGGCCAACGCAGCGCTGGGGTTCACCACAGCTGTGAACACCGTGGGTGTTAAGTATGGTCTTGCTGCAGCCCCTAGGTTGGTACAGATGCTGCCCACCGATGATGGTTTTCTAGTTATCACGGAGGAGTGATATGAACGCTTTTGACCGGCTCAGTTACTCTATCCCACTGGCTGATGCTTCTTCTTTTTTCATCAAGTTGAAGACAGCAGCAGTTACAGACCCGCCTGACGAGACTGGTATGCTTGAGGGCGAGTTCGAAGCCCCAGTAGAAGAAGTCATAGGGGTCATGAAAGAGCTCGTTGAGAACGAGTTCAAGACCATGGTGGCTTACCACGTCTATGCTAATAGCCTTCGTGATTTGGCTCACAGCAGTATTGCTGAAGAGTTTGAGGAGCACGCTGAGAAGGAACTAGAGCATGCGAATTATCTTCTTCGCCGCATGTCTGTACTTGGTGGGCCGATTCAGATCGGGGAGATAGAGCCACCTCCTGCCTCCTCTGAGGCTACTGACATCATCCAGACAATGATTCGGTACGAGCAAGAGGGTATTGCCAAGTGGAAGATTCTCCACTCCATGATGGGGGAGAACCCATCTAAGTACGACATCGAGCAGTTCCTCACCAATGAGCTTCATCATCTTGATGAGCTCTGGCAGCTACTGCCGCAAGAGGCTCACCAGCCGGTACTACATGGTAAGGCCCTCCCAGGTATGCCAGGTGACCCAATGGCTCAGCCACTGGCAGCACCAGTTGAGCCAGCTAGCACTGAAAGTATTCCTGCGCCTACTGATCAGGCGGGTAAGACAGCTGCTAGTATAGATTGGGCAGATAAGAAGTTAGTAGCTGCTGCTGACAAGGTGTTTAAGCGTACTGGTAAGAAACCCTATACGTTAAACATGGCGGAAGACGCCTCCAAATTAACAGGCTCGTTGAAAGCGCAGCATACTCAGGCGGGTAAGACTCATCGTACGTCATCTCCACATAATCGTTCGGCTATTCGTGCACAAGTAAAAGAGATACGTGAGAAGAGCGCAGCTGCTGTCAAGATGCGCTTTAGTTTAGCGCTCCATAAGCTGGCTGATGGTGAGATTGGTGGAGCAGCTACTGAGGGTGCGCAGATGTCTGCGCCCACACCGGCTAAGACGATGCCCACAAACTACCTGGCAGCAGAGCAGATAGCTCAGCAGGCCCAGAATATGAACGAGTCTACGTTCTACCGCCAGCAACTAGAGACGCAGAAGCTGCAGGCTCAGGCAGCTCAGCAGCAGGCAGAGCAGCAAGCTCAGCAGCTATCTGAGATGCAGAATCAGGTAGCTATCAGTGGTACTGAGGCTCAGGCGGCATCACAGCAGGCGTTGCAGTCTCAGCAGGAGGCTACTCAGTCAGCTCAGATGTCAGCCAACATGCGGCTAGGGCTAGAGCGTATGAGGACCCAGCTTATGGATCTGGCTGCTCAAGATCCGGCTACTCCTCAGACCCCAGTACAGGGACAATCCATGCAGCAACAGCAGGTTGACCAGGCTGCTGCAGCTGGTGACCCTAATGCTGTCGCTCAGCAACAGGCTAACCAGGGCATGGCTCTAGACCCAGGCACAGCTCAGTCCGGTGTTGATAGCGGCATCGGTGGTGAGAGCTCTGGTGGTACTGGTGGTTCGCAAGGACCAGCTGTAGCTGCTGAAGGCGCACAAGGAGCTCCAGGTGCAGCTCCACCAGCTGGTGCAGCTCCACAGAATGCCAACGCTACCGGCACTCCGCCTACGGCAGCTACGACAACGCCAGCTACTAACCTCAGCGTCAAAGTAGGCTCTGCTCTTACAGAAGCAGCCAGAGACAAGATCAAGACTAAGAACTTTGCGCTCTCTGCAAAGCAGTCAGATACCGGTGCACCTAAGTACCCGATTGAAGATCGCCGTCACGCAGCCAATGCCCTTAGCCGTGTAGGTCAATTCGGTTCTCCTAAGGAGAAGGCTGAGGTTTACAAGGACGTGGCCAGGAAGTACCCAGACCTTGCTCGGCACAGTGATATACCAGCAGTGAAGGCAAAGGCTAAGCACGCTAGTAAGTACCACGCTGGTTACCCCAAGTTTCTTAAGAGGTATAGTGAGGGGCTAACCGGTGAGAAGGTACGCGATCTAAAGGGTACACGGGACACGGTTAAGAACAAGCTAGAGAAATCCCACGTACTAAAGACTAGAGGTGGTACTGCAGCAGCTGTAGTTGCGCCTATTGTTGGGAAGAAGCTACACGATAAGCGTAAGGCGAATAACGACAAGCTCGCTGGTGTAGCGGGTGCTATCGGTGGAGCAGCTCTTGGTGGTATGGGTGGCTTACTAGAAGCCCACACGGCTAACCCAGAAGCCATGAACCAACGCGTTCACGAGCTAGAGGCCAGGGACAGAGGCACCTTTGGTGATGCTCTCTCTATCGCTAAGGCGAAGATGAGAGCTTCCATGGGTGAGCTTTCTCACGCGCATCCAGGGGCAGCTATGCTTACAGGTGCAGCTATCGGTGGGGTAACTGGGCATCACATAGAGTCTCAGCTACCTGGGATTATGCAGAACATAAAAGAACTGAGGAGCTGATCATGCTCGATACATTTTTGAAGGTTGCCTACGACCACGAGAAGACCGCTGCTGGTAAGGAGTACACGGTTGACCTTCTAAAGCAGCTCCCTAATGACTACCTACAGGCGCTTGCGTCTGGCGAGGTAAAGCTAGCGCATCTTAGCTGCGGTTCTGGTGGGGACTACGAGTGGCTAGAGAAGTTCAAGGGTTCTCCTCTATTCGACCAGGCGCTGCAGCTAGAGCAGAAGACCTTGGAAATGGACCTACAGAAGCAGCAGACGAACAACGAGCGTCGTCAGATGTGGGACCAGCAGGACCAGGAGATGGACCAGCTGCGCATCCAGAAGAAGCTGCTAGATCTACAGCTCGTTCAACAAGAGGGTCAGACTGCCGCCGGTGGTATGCCCGCAGCTGAGGGTGCACCTCCTGAACTCCCAGTAGAAGCTGCTCCACCCGAGGCAGCTCCTCCTGGTCCACCAGCAGCTGCCGCTAACCCTGTTTCTGTGAAGGTGGGCTCCATAAGTAAGACAGCTCTAACTGCTGCTGATGTGTATCGTCGGGTGAATAATGCAGCCATTAACGCGAGTCCAAAGCGTCTTAATAACTTCGGCAAGAGGATGGATATCGCACACGATATGGCTGTAGGAGATAACGTAGCTAAAGGGCTAGCGCACCCATCGTCAGCAGGCTCTGCTTCTAAGTATTGGGATGCTGGGACCGCTGCTAACTATGCGGAAAGAGCAAAGAGGCAGGGTTTACCGGTAAAACGGATGGAGAAGGGTGGTGCCGCTAGTTCTAAGGACAAAGTTACGGCGAAAGACCGTATGCACGCTGGCGCTCGGGGGGCAGCAGTTGGCGGTACTCTTGGGGCTGTTGCACATGAGGTTAACCGACGTATTACGGGGACTAAATCTCATAAGGGGTTAGTCCCAAACGTTGCTGAAAAAGCCATTGTCATTGGGGGTTTAGCTGCTGCCCTAGCTAAGTCACGTAAGGAAAAGACCTCCGCTGAGCACGAGAAGCACCGCGCAACTAAGCAGGTAGCTTCTTTAGCTGCTCTCCCTGCCCTAGGAGCAGCGACTGGCGCAGGTGGCAGGGCACTTCTTTCCTTAGGAGTCAAGGATACCGAGCCGTTAACTGCCAAGGCGGTCAAAGCACTTGGTGAGGCTGTGCCTTCTGCTAAGGAGCAGCTCAAGAACCTTCTGAAGAACCAGAAGGCGAAACCAGGAGACCTGGCGCACAAGGTCATTCGTGGGGCTGGTGTTGGTGGTGCTATTGGTCTAGGCGCTGCTGGGGCTATAGGTGCTACGCAGCTGATCCACCATGGAGACACCGAGGGGCATATCACAGGTGCTATGAAGCGCCGCCGAGAAGCAGCTGAGAGTTTTGCTAAATCTCATAGTGTTAAGGAGGGCAGCAAGGTTGCTAGTAGCCCCATGCTAAACGCCATGCGGAGTCTAAGAAGTGCGTGGGGTATCGAGAAGGACAGTGCAGCAGCCCCAGCTGTAGACCCGCACCTTGGTATGAAGCTAAAGGACGCACCACAAGCCGCTTTAAATGCAGTGCAGTACGGCACACATGCGGCTGGTGACTGGGTAGGTAAGAATCCAAAGGCTGCTCTTGGTGGTGCAGCTCTACTTGCTGGTGGCGCGTTGCTGGGAAGAGCTAGTAAAGACGACCGTCCAAGGTACTGATGCCCGTCCCGCTGGTAGTTAAAGAGTTAAAGATCCGCTCGTTAGACGCAGACTTCAACGAAATATCGTGGAAGCTGGAGTCTACGAGTGAGGACGTGCTCGACTACACCTTTCAGGTTACTCGTTCAGAGGGTGCCGAGGGGCCCTACGACGCAATATCTCCGTTGATGGACGACACTTATATCTTCATCGACAATATGGTGAAGATCGGGCATCGCTACCGACATAACTTCTACAAGCTGGTCATCACCCAGAAGTCTTCTGGAGACACTTCTGAGTTTGGTCCTGAGGAGAAAGAGGCGGAGCCAGATCTAATAGCTCTAGAACTGCGGAAGCATATGAACCTGCTTTTCCGTGAGTTCGCTGGGCGTAGGTGCTGGGTGCTGCCTGTTAGAACCTTTGGTCAACGCTGCGGGTGTTGGAATGCCACACTGCAAAAGCGTACGCGTTCCGGTTGCCGTACTTGTTACGACACAGGTTTTATTCGTGGGTACATGCACCCAATAGAGACCTGGTTACAGATAGATCCTAGTCCCGCCAACGAGACGACTACTAATGTAGGCCCTATCCATCAGAACAACACTACTGCTCGGCTAGGCTACTACCCTTCGTTAAAGCCTCGTGATCTTATCATTGAGCCAGAGAACCGCAGGTGGCGAGTTACTCAGGTAGGTGCTACTGAGCAGTTACGTTCTCCGGTACACCAAGAGATACAGATTCACGAGGTACCCCAGACCGACATAGAGTTTTTGATACCTCTGCAGTTAGATCAGGCTCTACGGGATGTGTTCTTCTCTCCTGCTAGGAACTTCACGAATCCGTACACGTTAGAGAACTTCGAGAACGAAGAGATCCCTAAGATCTACAATCTGTACTACTCTAGCTACCCACCAGTGAAGTCATGATATCCGTACGTCACTACCTACCAGAGTACGCTGACAGCTTTGCCAAGTTAGCTGGGGTATTGCCAGCTACCGTAGCTAAGAAGCCTGACAGCCAGCTTAAGCGAACGCTTCAGACAGCGGCTAAGGGAGCTCTTGGTATTGGGCTAGGTACTGCCGCAGGTTTTGGTATTGGGGCAGCTACTGATGCTATAGCTCGCGGGCTTAGTGGCAAGCCTTCTGGCATACCTGAGTTCAAGTATATCGTTCCTGTGTTAACTGCCGGGATGCTGGTGTCTAAGGCTTTGTGGCAAGCTAAGGAACAGGAGGCTCTACGTGGCAGGAAAGATCGTTGAGACCAACCCGAACAGGGGTTTCCCTGATTCGAGCTTCAGGTATACACCCCTGCAGCATTTGCGTGTCTTGATGACTGCTTTTGCCCAGGGCATCTTTGCGGAGGCTCCTCCTGGTTTTTACCACTGGACTCCGGACATGAGCTCTACAGAGATCGTCATCACAGACGAGTCTCCCATCCATGTAGAGAAGGTAGGGCAGCGCCCGGCTATCACGTTCACGCGTGGCCCGGTGCAGTTCTACTCGCTTGGCATGGACGACATGTATAAGTACGACTTCGACACGGACCGTAAGACAAAGGTTGTCTTGGTCCCTGGCACGATGATCGTTAACTGTTGCTCTCGTGTAGATATCGAGAGTGAGAACATTGCCTGGACATTCACGGAGCACATCTGGCTGCTACGTGACCGGCTAATGAAAGAGGGCTTCTTCGAGATAGGCAGGCAGCCTGGGATAGGCGCCCCTTCTCCAGCTGGTTCTATTGTGGCCGGTGACGGTGGTGACGAGTGGTTTGTTACTGCGGTAACAATCCCATTCCAGTTCGGAAGGAAGTCCGCGTTTACCCCACTAGGTCAGCGGATCGTAAAGAACATAGAGCAGAAGCTGGATGTGGTGCACAACAGGGTAGCATCCCAGGGGTACCCGGATGCCCTCATAGACCTACCGATAAATATTCATACGTGTCCACCACCCCCATTTTCTCCAGCATCTGACGCACATGGGCGATCACCGGACCCAGCTGGCGTAGCTGTAGCTGGCCCACAAGCTCAACCAGATCCATTAAACCCCGCTACTAGGCGGGTTATACGCAGTGTTCATCCTAATAGGCCATTTAGGTCTGCCTCCATGAGAGGTGTGCCTATTCCTATAAAAGACCCATGCGTGTAAGAATCTTGTTGTGATTCACCACACTCCGAGCATAGCGAAGTTTTTCGTGAAAGGAGCCGCCAATGGCTGCTGAACTCCCCCGCCCAGGGGTCGAAGTAATCCAGGTTTTCCGGACCACCTCCCCAACGGTGATCACCCCCACGCTCACGCCTTGCGTGGTCGGCGTAGCCAAGCAGATTGTTGATGTTCTGGTGCCAACGGGCTCTGGTAGCAACACGCTGAACACGGCGGCGTTGATTAACATGCCTGGCTTCTTCATCTCGAAGGATGCCGTTGGTGACCCGCCTATCTACAGCATTCTTGACGGCGATGCGTTTAGCATTTCCGTAAATGGTGGTGCAGATATCACACTAGAGTTCTCTGACCTAGCGGCAGCTGGTCTTTCCCCAGCAGATATCGTTGCTCAGGTAAACGAGCAGCTGCTGGCGCAGAACGTCTCTAGCATTCGCGCTACCCAGGTTGGAGATCTAACTTGGCGCCTAGCCACAGTTGGTCTTGGGGAGTTCCAGTACATCACCATACTAGACGCTGACGCTTCGGTGCTCAGCGCCTTTGGTATCGGCATAGGCAAGACCTACGCCGGTCTGGACAACTACAACCAGCTCATTGCTGAGATTCCTCAGGCAAACTTTCCAGACCCACGTAGCAATCTTTCGCAGTTGGCTATCGAGAACGATTCTATCCGAGTCTTTCTAGCGACCGGTAACGGAGCCAACCTACTAGAGACCAGCCGCACGTCAGCGTTCTGCCGTAATGGAGCTACCAGCAAGGTAGTTGTTACAGGTATTACGGACATTGCACTATTAGCCTTGTACGGCGGTGCGGGTACATTGGACACCACCGTACTCAACATGTCCATAAATGGTGCGACGTCACCAACAGCACTGACCTTTGTAGGCCTTACAAACGCCTTAAATGAAGCAGCTATGTTGGCGGCTATCACGGCTACTTTCCCTGGTGTAGTAGCCAGCTTTGTAGCCGTGGGCCCAGTGCACAACCTTGTACTCACCACGACCATCAGTGGAGCACCTGCTCAGATTCGCATCTTTGCTGGTACTGCCAACGCGATTCTGGGTCTCTCAGTGTCTGACACAGTGGGTGGAACTATCTCTGCTGTCGATGACGGCAATGGAGACACAGTTACTCCATTGATAGAGTTCGGTGGGTACACCCCACAGGCCTTTACGGTTACGCCTACCCAAGCGGTACTAACTGCGTCTTCTGCACTCACACTACCACCAGCAGCGGGCTCGACACTTATACTGAATGGTGGAGACCAGACACAGACGATCACCTTTGATGGTACTGAGGTACTAGCTGCTGCGGTACATGCGGCTATCAATGCCGTAGTTGGACCTGCCGCTGGTGGTCACATCACTGCAAGTGGGGCTACTCTAGTTCTTACCCACGACCGTTTTGGGACGGACAGTGTGATCAACATTGTCGGTGGTACAGCGCTAGCGACTAGCCTAGACCCCGGTGTAACACCGACTATTGTAGCTGGGGCTACGAAGCGCGGAATTGTGTCTAAGCCGGAGGCGGGTGACTCGCTCTACTTAGATGGTTCGTTCTACGCGACCATTCTTCAGGTAGCACCTGGCCTTGTTACCAGCCGCGTGAAGATCGACCGACAGGTGCCAATTAAGGCTGACCTAGCGCAGACCTTCTACATCGTTGCCAACAACCTGCCTGGTATAGCAAGCAGGCCGCTACCGGAGCTAACCATCACCCTAAATGGGGACGTGGTTATCAAGCAGGAGCTCCTCAGGGAGATCACGGGCACCTCTGTAGGTACTCTACGAGCTCCTATCTACCTGGCGTACAAGGCCGTTCGTAAGGACGTTACCTCGGCAGCTACCTCCCCTGGTCTCCTACGGTACGACAACACGACCACGCTTACTCAGGACCTCAGCCCGATTAACGTGTCCAACCCACTTGCCCTTGGGTTGTTCTTCGCTCTTCTCAATGCCCCAGGTGCTCAGGTTACTGGCATCGGTGTTGACGAGGTTAGCGCAGACTCCCCGTACGGCACAGTCGAAGGGTTCACGCGAGCGGCTGAGTACCTTGAGAACTTCGAGGTCTACGCAATCGCTCCGCTGACCCACGACGATACGGTTGGCCAGGTGTACAACACCCACATCACGGTGATGAGCTCCCCCGCTAACAAGGGTGAGCGCATTGCTATCTGGAACCCGGCTACGCCAACCAAGAAGCTAGACACACTAGTTGCGTCTGGCTCTGATGGTAATAGCTCAGGTCCCAGCGGTACTCTGTTCGATACTGGTGTAGCTAACCTGTCTGCCCTTCTGCTGAACGCAGGGGTAAACCCGGTTGGTACGATACCGGTATCGAAGGGTGTGTTCCTGGACATCGCCAGTGACAGCAAGCACTACTCGGTGCAGTCTATCTCGGGCGCTACCGTCACCATCAGGACAGTGTTTGGTCCTGGTGAGAACACGGATGCTTTCTACTCCACTACTGACCTGAACACTCCCCCTCTGCCAGCCTCGCTTATAGAGGAAGCGTTTAGTGTTAAGGTCCGTGGAGCAGCACTCGCTACGGTATCAGGTATGCCTGACCGTAACGGTATTGCGGCCACCGTAACCGGCATTGGCCAGTCCTTCCTGAACCGCAGGTTCTGGATGACCTTCCCTGACAAAGCGGGTGCTGTCATAGAGGGCACTGACCAGATCGTGGAGGGCTTCTACATGAACGCGGCTATCGCGGGCATGATTGGCCAGCAGCCTCCTCAGCAGTCCTTCACGAACTTCCCGATGACTGGGTTCACCCGAGTCATTGGATCGAGTGAAGTCTACTCGGAGCGTCAGCTGAACCAGATGGCTGCAGGTGGCGCGTACATCATCGTGCAGGACTTCATCGGAGCTCCGCTCATCGCCCGGATGGCTCTCACCACGGACCTCACGTCTGTGGAGACCCGTACGGACTCCATCACGAAGGTTGTCGACTTCACCGCGAAGTTCCTGCGCAAGTCGCTCAAGAACTTCATTGGTAGGTTCAACATCACCCAGGGTCTACTGGACAGCCTTGGTACTGTTATCCAGGGTTCTCTAGGGTTCCTCATCGAGCACGGCATCCTCATCGGTGGGCAGCTGAACAACATTGTTCAGGACGAGACTGCTCCTGACACGGTGCTTATCGATATCACCCTGGATGTTCCATATCCCTGCAACTACATCCGTCTGACCCTATTCATCTGAGAGCCCAATGGACATTGAGCACATCAGAAAACTGGCCTCACTAGCTAACGGCAAGGAGCTTCTTGAGAAGCTCTCTGCCCCAGTTATACCGAGTCCTTTGACTGCGACTCTTCTGCATAAGGCAGCTGAGTGTGACGTGCGCTTTCTCAAGATCGCAGCCTGGATGAACACAGGTGATACACTAGAGGCCTACGAGGCACTAACTGGCCGTAACGTAGAGCAGGAATAAAAGGAGTTATCATGGCCGGCACATTTTCCGAGTGGTCACCATACACAAACTACGTTCAGGCCGGTATGGTCGACGGGGCGTACGCCAACGCTGGCTACACCATGTTGGCAGCTGGTCCTCCGCGACTAGCTAACATCGGTGGAGCAGCAGCACTAGCTTCTCAGGTTAGTGGAGCTGTCATCAGCTCTAACGGTGGCGCCCAGCCTCCTGTATCAGCTGGCGCTAACCAGATCGTGTTCCCGATTGGTATCGTGCAGAACTTCAACCTGTCTCACACCAGGCAGTTCTCCAGGATCTTCGAAATTGGGTCAGAGCGAAGCTACTTCATTGCTGGTAGGACGGTAGGCCAGATCGGTCTAGCTCGCATCTACTACCACGGTGCTTCGCTGCTACGCACGATGTACGCGTACTACAGCGACATCATCCCGCCCACAGTAGTGCAGCCAATGTTCGGCAACATCGGTTCGCAGACGATGTCCAACCCGCACGATGTGATCATCCCTCCTGGGTATGAGAACATCTACATCAACCTGGCTTCCGACTTGTTCGCGCAGCCTGTAGGCCTACTGATGTACATCCGTGACATCAACCAGGACGCTCTTGGTGCGATGTACTTCGAAGCGTGCTACATGCCGAACCACAGTTGGGCAACAGACTCTCAGGGTGTGCTCATCCAGGAGTCGGTAGCGGTGCAGTTCGAGCGTGGAGTACCAGTTGAGATCGCGGCACTGAGCCTAGTTGGTGGCCAGAACGCTGGTGGTGCCGATGTCTTCTCTCCGCCTGGGCAGGGTTCAGGTACCATCCTAGGTATCCCTGGTTCGTGATAGGACGCTACTAGATGTCCACACCGTTTACGCTGTCAGGTACGTTACAGCTACCCCCTGACCTGGGGGTGCCTAACACTAACATTCCTTTCAGCACATCGTCTGGGTTCGATTCCAGGAGCGAAGCTGAGTACAACTTTGTGGGTGCAGGCACTAAGGTCGTAGACTTTGGCACCATTACTTCTCCTGGGGCCAAGGCTATCCTCATAGAGGTAGACCCGAACGCTACTGCAACCCCCGTATTGGTTCAGTTCAACGGTGGTGGAGCTCCTGGCCAGGTAGAGATTGCTCCTGGTGGTTTCATTGCCTACGCTAACCCCGTGCCGTTGACCGGCATAACCTCCGTATCTATCGTGTACTCTACAAATGTCAGGGTACGTATACGTTTGCTAGGATAATAGACTTCATATGTTGGCCTTCGCTAGCGAAGAAGTAGTGGGGGTAGGAGTCAAGGCAGGCCTCTCGATACTGGAATCCAGTATCTTAGGGGCCATTGCTATTTTGGCCATCGCCATAACTGGCTGGGCTATCTTTAAGCTCAGCCACGTCCAGGACCTGCGCGTTGCCGATCAGAAAGCCATCAACGATAAGATGGAGAAGCTGATCGAGAAGATGACTACTGCGTTCAGCGAGATCAATAATACGCTGGGCAACTTGGTCACCTCTGACAAGGATAGCCAAGGGGTATTGCTGGGGTTGAAAGGGTCACTTGACGGGGTGATCATGGAAGCTATCAGGAGGAGTGGTGGGGGCACCTACCCCCCAGGGAGAACACGTTGATGTTCGCATTCCTTCATAAGCTGGTCGGCTCTACGAGCGTACACAAGAGTGAAGAGGCTAGGTTTAAGAAGAACTTAGACAACATGGACTCTAAGGAGTCTGAATTAGACGCTCTTCGTGATACGCTACGTAAGATTCAAGGCAGCATGGGCCAGAAGCAAGAGCTCATGCGGACCATAAGTAGCTCATCACTTAAGGCGGTACGTCCAGATGGCGGAGAACAACTCACCGGAGCTCAGCTCCTCAGACCTCACCAGAAAGCCTAACCAGACCCTTCTAGATCTGGGTGAGAAGTTTTCTGCGCTGATTCAACCGCTACAGGCTATTCTCGATCACTTGATTGAGAACAACAAGATAGCCGCACGGGGAGCTCGGCTAACTACCTTTGTGTTGTGGGGCTTGCTGACCTGCTTTGTGTTAGCCGCTGTTGTGTTGATACGCGTGGAGAACGCTACTAGCCGGCTGATCAAGGCGCAGGAGAGCGAGGAGAGGCTTGCCCGCAGGATCGAAGACAGTATCCGCATCACCAACGTGGTCGCGCAGACCACCAAGGATACTCAGAAGACTGTTGTTGCCGTGCAGGATGAGGCTGCTAGCCAACCCTCTGTTGTTGTACTTCCTGGTGTGGCTAAGGATGAACTAAAGGTGGTTATACAGCCACGTAGAAAGGTCCACGTACCAGAGCTCGTAGCTATGCAGTCTGACTCTGTAACTGTCTCTGCATCTGACTCCGCACCTGTCTCTGCACCAATGGCCATAGAAGAGAAAGCTGTAGAGATACCAGTTAAGGCAGACTCCGAGTTGGGTCGTCAGCTAAGTGGTCTCAAGCGATGACTATTAGAAGGTCAGACTTGGGGCACATAAAGGCTGCTGAAGGTGTGCCTACTGCTTTACGTATTGCTGCTGCGATACTGGCACCTGCTCTCATGTACTCACTGTACAGGGGTAGCGAAGACTCCGATAAGAAAGTACGTAATGAGCAGCAGGCTACTCGCGCTGCTGAGGCGAACAGGATGGAACCTGGCATTGCGCCATTACGTAAGCACGGTCCAGCACAGAGGCAGCATATGGAGATATCCGCCGATGATATGGGTGGTATGGACCCACTTGCCATGGACGCATTGTTCAAGGGCAGCTCTGCTTCTTACGCAGCAGCTGAGCAGACCGGCAGAGCTATGGCCAGGATGGCTAGCTCAGACCAGGTGAAACTTGCTGAGCAGGTAAAGCTCTCTGACGGGACACTGGGAGGTATTTTTGGGGCAGGTCTAAAGTCTGTCCCGAAGGTTCATGTGCCTATAGCTCCTGCTGTTCAGCGAGCTCGTAACGCCGCTACAGTAGTGGCATCTGGGAGCATCCCTGCTCCACCAGCAGCGATAAGAGCTGCCGGGGCTAAGGCACAGTTGAGCGCTCCTCCTGTAGCCGCACCAGTAGCGGCTGCACCAGCAGTTGCCCAGGTAGCTAAAGCTACCCCTCCTCCAGTACCTAAGAGGACTGCGCCTATAGGGCAGGTTAACTTACCAGGAGGTTCACCAGAGTTTGCAGCTAACGATAACCTACACACCCCAATATCCCCTGGGCTGCAGCATCTAGTTGACCATGGCATTGCTGACCGTCAGTTTGCTCAGTCAGCGGCTCCTCCAGCTACGCGTGTGCGTAGTGGTGTGCTGATGCCGCCTGGAGCAAAACCCTCAGCTACTAGCACAAGTCAAGCTAACCAGATGAGGTCTATACAGGCCAACACACAGCGTAAAGCGCAGAGTGTTCGTGCCCTGGCAGAGCCATCCTCTATTCAGGAGCTAAGTGCTGGTCGTCTTGCACCACCATCTGCGCCTCTGGGTCCGTTACCAGGGGCTATACCCACACAAGTACCTTCTATGGGTAACTACCGTGGCCCTCAAAGTAAAAATCTTCAGGCAGCAACCGCAGCTGCTATTGGCGCCCACAGAGTTATAACTGAGCCTGTCCAAACGGTTAAGAATCTAGCTGAGGGGGCAGCCGAGAAACTTAGGGCGGGTGTTCGTAAGGTAGCGCCTAACTCACCTCTAGGACAGAAGTCACCCGAGCGTATCAGCCAAGAGCTGAATAAAGCTCAAGCTGGGGCGCAAGGTATAGCTGAGACCGCAGCAGCATCCGGTGTTACGCACAATACTACGGGCACTCTAGCCCCACCGAATGTACTAGCCCCAGAGAGTGGTGCTGGTAACATGGCTCCACCTAGTACCCCTGGTGCAGTAGATTCTCCGCGTGGTGTACCTGCTTCTCCGGGGCAAGTTGCTTCTCCGGCAGAAGCTAAAGGTAAGGGGTGGGGCACCGCTGGGCTACTAGCTGGTGGGGCTCTTGCTCTTGGTGGTTACGGGGCTTATCGAGCAACAAAGGGAGTTGCCGATTACATGAGTCAGCCTTCAGGGCAGTACTCTTACGGGCACGGTTATGCCCCGCAAGCCGGGCTCTCTCCGTACGGGTATTAGAGCCACCAGAAAGCAGGGACACCATCTACCATAGGAGGTGGAGTTTCCTTCTCCGCCTTTGGTAGTACTGGTCTGGTGTCCTGCTTAGGTATGGTTGACGTAGGACGGGGTGTTGTAGCTCTGTTGTAGTCAACCACGGCTCTATCTAGTAGTCGTAGTTCCGCCTCATCCAGATCTGGTAGGTTCTTCTTGCCTGCGATCATCAGTTGTATGAGCTCAGCGGCAGCAGGCTCATACTTGTCTGGGTTATCTAGCAGGTCATAGAAGAGAACCTTTGGGTCTCCTACCAGGCTTTCGAACATCCCCTTGTCTCGCGTCTTTGGCCTTGGTGCTTCTTCTTGGCTCGCCAATTCGTAGAAGCTCGGGAAGCGTGGATAGGTCTGTATCGCTAGCGGCTGCAATTGCGTCGATCTGTGCAGGGCTAAAAAATCTGGGTAGCCGACTTTTGAGGTTGGCGAGCTGGGTTCTCCCGAACTCTTCTTCAATTTCTCGTTCATGGGCTAAAACGAAGTATGCCAGGATAGCCCCAGTCAGTCTATAAAGACTGAGCTGAGGCCACCCCTTCTGTACTAGTCTCCCGTTAATTACCACTAGGTACTTGGCCAGAAGAACCCACACCCTTGGGGTGGCATTGATGGGCATAGCCTTCATCTGAAGGATCTTCTCAACACCATCTTTCTCTAGTGGATGAAGCTTCATACGTCTGTTGCGAGTCTACTCCTCGCCCTCTAGCGCTTCTCTCAAACGTTCCATTGCCCCGTGGACATCTGGCGGAAGAATGTGGTCGTACCCTCGTAGAACCTCCAGAAGATTAGCAGCCGCATCTTCTAGCTCACTGTAGAGGGACGCTAAGGCCTTTATTTTGTCAGTACTACTGTCAGTCATTTCTTGTCCGCAGGCAGTCCTAGTCGTTCTGCCAAGCACTCCCGGCATAGAACCGTTTCAGGGTTATCCTCTGTCTTGTCAATAAGTATTTTCTGGTCTACCCCAGTTACCCCAGTTAGTATTTGACCCCTGACGATAAAGCCATCTTCGGGGTGTAGTAGAACCGCCCCGCAGGCAGGGCCGTCACAGATGTACATCTCTTTCTTAGCCATGTTGTAGCCTCTTTGCCCTTATCCCAGGTACTCACTACAATTTGTTCAGGTAATGTGGAAAAAGTAATATGGGGGTTGATCTATCTACAACAAGGATATATATCACTAGTCCCTACAGGGGAGAACAAAAACATATGACAAAGTCTAGCTACCAGCCACTGAATTATGACCGCTTCATTGAGCGGTTGAAGGCCGACGAGTACGGCAGCATTGCCGGAGCACGCAGAGGCATTGGCAAGTCTGCCATGAGCACCAAGGAGAAGGAGAAGGCCGGAGAGATTGCTACAAAGCACTTCGGTGCGGATGCAGCGCCAGCCAAGGCAGTTACTGCCAAGGCCGCTCCTGCTACACGCAAGGGGCTGAAGAAGCTCGTGCGTAAGCCTGGTCGTAAGGCCAAGGTAGTTGAGGTTGTGGCAGAAGCCGCACCGTCTGAGCCCAAGGTTCGTAAGCAGCGCGCTAAGAAGCAAGCTGCCACTGGTGTAGCAACACCGCGCGTACCGGTTCTAGCGGACCATAACAAGGACCTGCTCAGCCAGGTTCACATCCTCGGGATGAAGGTTGGCACCTATGCTCAGGCCGTTACGGCGCTTGAGAAGGCGAAGCAGAACAACCCAAAACTCGACGTCTCTGATGGCATGAGGGCTGCCAAAGAGGGCCTAACAGCTAGTATCCTAGAAATGCAGGCTCTAGGTGTGGCTGCTGCTGTCAGCGACAAAGAGCAGGAAGCCGTCGTAGCGCCAGAACTAGTTAGCGGTAACGGATCTGGCTCGGCAGATGTGCTGAGCAAGTTCCGTGAGGCTAGCAATAACGCTAGTGCTCGGGCCAAGCAGGCACTGGAAGCTGCTGGCTACGTGGCCCCTACTGCAGAGTAACTAAGCCTCGGCCATATTAGGCTGCCAGAGAAAGCCGATACTATCAGTATCTATTTTTCTGGCAGCCTTGCCGAGCACATTGATGTCACCGTGACGTTCGATGGGTATAACCCAGGACGTGGAGCCTTCTGGAGTTTCCAGAATTAGCTTCACGTCTTTTTCGTTTTGCTCAAGTAGTAACATAGCTTTTGGGCTAGTGAGTACTATGGCTTCTACTAGAAGCCCCTTCCACTGTGCCTTATCTTTAGGCAGAGTGAGCTGGCATGCGCCTGTGATCCAAGACCCATTACTGGTCTGCACTGGCTCTGACGGCCACGTAAGTAGGAACGGCTCTAACTTACCTTGCGTGGTCTTCCAGCGTTTGTATATCAAGTCTAGGTTGGCTTCCGCCTGTAGAGACAACTGCTCATGGTACTCTTGGTGCATGTTGTATGCTAACTCTCGTCTGCTAGATGTACGTCGTAAACTACCGAGATGGCTACCATACATCAAAAAGTTTTCATACGCCGATGATATACGAATACTACCAGGGGCATCAGGTGAGTTTACGGTACTAGCCACTTGGAACACTCCAAAGCCAGGTAGCTATAGTAGGAAGTTTGATCTGTCCTACATAGTTAAGCCTGGTGGTAAAGGGATGAGCAAGAAGGCTTGTAGGTTTGCTGACGATATCATAATGGATATCCTCTTGGAGAGGCGTAAGTAGTATACTCACGACATGCCGGCACCTATTACATTCACGTTAACGATAGAAGAGTACGAAGCTCTTATAGCGTTGGCTCGCGAAGGCACGAAGGACAAGGAAGGACATCCTACGGACAAAGCTAGGAACCTAGACGAGTTTCTTCAGAAGATAGAGAAAGAGAACGGTGTGAAACGGGACGCCATCTGGGTGCAGTGGCAGGAGCTAGATGCCCCGCTCCCACCTCAGACTGATTTTCCGTACAAGTGGCCGCCGTCCATGCGCTGGTACATAGAACTTATCACGCGTAAGGTTGCCAAGGTAGACGTAGAGCAGGTGCTAGCTGCTAGGGCTAAAAATCCTACCAGCGTACTAGTAACTCGTGACCCGGCTGGTGTAGTCGGGTGGACACAAGTAGATCAATTCTTTCGTTAGGAACAAATCTATGGACTCAATTCAACTCGTTCATGCTCTCCCGTACACCTTCGGTGGTGTGCTCGTACTGCTACTCCTCGTGGGTCTAGTGACTCGTGTCCTTAAGCATTTTAGCCCAGCTAACATCGAGGTTAGGGTTTCTCCCACGGAAGCTGACTACAACGCGCTAGAACTACAGCGTCAAAATGAAGTAGAGGACAACGTCCAACGTTGTGTCTGTGGGGAGCTCGCTACTAACCCATCGCCTCAGCTGATACGGCAACGTACCAGCATCCTTCAGACGTTCTTTGCTATGGCCCCGAAGTACCGTCGTGAGGTTCCTCGGACATCTTGGTTCTTTGGGCTAGCCCCCATAGATCTACCAAGAGAACAGTACGTCTACTGCCTTACGCACGCACACGTGGCAGACGCCATGCTAGATAAGTTCATCTACCATGACATCCGTGCAATGCAGGCGAAGAACAACGAAGACATTGCTATCCGAGCAGCCGGCTTTGAGCAGGAGGCTCTAGTGGAGCAGATCAAGAACAGCTTAACGGACACACAGAAGAAGGCTCAGCGCAGAGGTCAGACGCAAGTACGTCTACTACAAAAGACTGGAACAGACTCCGCTGGCAGTCCGAATGAGTGAAGACAAGAAACGTAGATTCGTAACGGTGGGCATCGAGACTTCTCTCGGTGCCCACTACCTGTTCCCAGATATGGACATGGCAGTACTGTCTCAGCTATTGCCTAAGTTTTCTGATCGTAGACCACCTAACGAGTCTTTTACGTTGGTCAACGCGAGTACCGCCGTTCTAATTCTACCCGTACGTGTTATCAAGAAGGTAACAGTCAGTACGATGTACGAGAGCGGCTCTAAAATAACGGAGGACTGGTGGCATGCTCCCTTGCATGAATTGCAAAACACCCATTGACGATGGCAAGTTCTTTGCGGAAGTCTGGGTATGCTCAGATTGCCACGGGATGGCCACAAGGTTTTACGATAAGGCACAGGCCGACATGCGTAAAATCATGGTCATGATGAAGGAGACCATACGCATTGGTCTTATAGAGGGTAAGTTGCAGTTCGCTGGAGATATAGAAAACAAGTCACCACAAGAAACCTTAAAACTACTACAGGGTATCCATGAACAGTGACGATGATCTTGACATGTGTAGTCCAGATGACGAAGCCGCTATAGAAGATATAGTATCTAAAGCTGGAGCGCCGGATGCTGGCCCACAGGAGTTCCTTAACTTCATGTCTTGGGTAGCTGACGACTTCTCTGCACGTGGCGTGGTCTCGTATGAGAAGGTTACTGAGTTAATGTTGGCTATAGCTATCTCTAGGTACAAGTCTATCGGTAGGGCTGACGCTAGTGTTGTGCAGGCAGTTAAAGCAATCTGCGAGCAGGTAAAGTTCGTAGGGTCTACGTACAATGGTAAAGAACCCAACTAGTACGTGGTGTGTCTACCTACTGCAATGCTCTGATGGTTCTCTGTACACTGGCATAACCAACGACTTAGACAAGCGGCTAAAGACACATGCAGCTGGCCGTGGATCTAAGTACGTCCGTAGCAGACTACCCTTTGTGCTATGGTACGTAGTGCACGTAGCTACCCGTAGTGAAGCTTCTAAGATGGAAGCACGGCTAAAAAGAGAGCCTAGGGCTACTAAGCTACAACTTGGTCAACCTCAATGAACATTCAACAGCGACCTGACGATGCCCTTTATGGTGAGTACAAGGCAGTTTGTAACCACTGTGGGTGGTCGATGAAGTTCACCCAGTCTCTATCCTGCGGTTTGACCCCAGGTGATATAGTGTTTAAGGACCCAGAGAGCCCAGCATTAGGACACTGTGTACGATGCAAGAGAAACATGATGAAGGTGACGGAGGTACCTCAACTACCGCCGATACCGAGCCCCAAGGGCTTCTGGAAAGTCCCCACGGAGTAGAGAGTACGTCTGTCGGCACAGCTATCTGCACACTCAGAGGCGTGGTCACAACGACTAAGAGAACTGCAGAGCTTCCTGGTGGTGCCGTAGAGTGGGACGAGATACAGATAGAGAACTTGTGCTGGTCTAAGAGATCGGCAGAAGTGCTACTACAGGGGGGCTCTGTGCGGTCTCTTATAGGGCCGGTGTTCCTACTCAAAGGTGGGAGTCATAGGCCCCTGTACTGCACATCCCCCGGCATGGATAACGCCGTCCTAGTTAGGATAACGGCTCATCCAGCGAACTTAAGACTACAAGAAGTGCTCGGGGCAATCCTGCTCTGAGCGCTTCTTTTTGGTGGGCACTTTACAACTACGCCCATACGGGTGTACAACGTCAGCACAGGAGAAGATATGGCTAAGAGAGACCAGCAGGGGCCTACGCCCCCCGTGTTTATCGACCCAAAGCTAGGAGCTGAGGCAGCCTATAGAGCTGGTATCCAGGCTCGTAGGGCGGCAGCGGGGCCAGCCAAGTACACAACTCCTGTAGCTGGAGGACCGACCCCCGCTATTCCTAGGTTAGACCAGCAGCCTTACGCGGGCGTTACCATGGCTCAGCAGGCTGAGATGTCTCGGCAGGGGGAGCTACAGAAGGCTGCCTCCGATAGGGTCTTTGACCAAGCTCGTAGCCAGCAACGACAGGGGATAGTGGAACGCCCGCAGGGTGCCCCTGTTAGCCCCCAGAGCAACATGGGGATCTTACCCGGTGACACACTCCCGGAGCAGGCGCGTTCAGATCCAGCCTTCATCGAGGGGCATGGCTCTATGTTCGCTGCAGCTCAACCGAACCTGGCGTCTAAGTACGGTGTGGTACGCAGGGGGCAGTTGATACCGCCACAAGCTCTGCGACAAGGGCAGGCATCGCAACTTCGTCCTGAGACGCTTAAGGACTTGGAGACACTACGAGAGCTACAGCAGCATTCCAAGGTAGGAGCATTGCTGGATAACGATGCTGAGGCGGAGAAAGCGGTAGATGACTCAGCTGCTTCTGCTGCAGGTCGTGCAGGTAATGTGGTCGGGGACAATAGTACTAGCCCCGTAACGGATGAAGACAAAGAGCGAGTGTCTAAGACACTAGCTAGTATGGATGAGTTCGACTTCGATACATTTAGGCAAATGATGATGAAGGACATCATCAACAATCCTAAACAGAAGGGCGTTATTGAGGCGAAGCTTACTCCGCTCAGTATAGACGACCTTATCATGCACAACAGGGCAGTACAGAAGGTGCCTATTGTGCCTGGGTTTACCCCGGAGTTTCAGTCTCTAACTGCAGAGGAAGATCTGGCTCTTAAGCGTTTAGTTATGCAGGAGTCTAAGACAGTAGAGGTTACTGACAGGTATCTCTTAGACAAGCTTGCCATCATGTCTATCGCCGTTGGGCTGAAGAACATCAATGGAAAGCCGCTAGGGGACCACTTAGACACCGAGGGTAACTTTGATGATACAAAGTTCTGGGTGAAGTTTAACCGCATCATGAAGCTGCCACTTCAGATGATCGCGTCTATCGGCGTTAACATCTTTTGGTTTGAACAGCGCGTACGTAAGCTCTTCGTAGCTGAGAAAGTGGGAAATGGCTGAGGACTCCCGAGGGCTGGGCGAGAGCAAACTTACTGCTTAAAACCCTAAAAGCGCCACCCCCTAAGGGGTCCCTCCAGGAGTCCGTACTCATCTTGCTGCTGATGCGTTTAGAGACGATAGAGCACGCAAGATTTAGGGCGTTAGCTCAGATATACGTTGATAAAGAAAAGGGTATCGAAGCTTTCGAAGAGTACGTCAAGATCGCCTTCCCATACATGACGGCTGTAAAGGACAGAAGTAAAGAAGCAGCCCACAACGCGCTAAAGAGCTGGGTAGGTAGCGGACAGATAATGGTTAGAGCCATGCCAGAGTCTAAGGGTAAGAGCAAGATGCGCGCCAAGCTCACAAAAACTACTACACAAACACGCGAACAAGCTGAGTCTCTCTATAAGAAAATGGGCAACGTAGTACCTACATGACTCCTCTAAACAAACCAGACTATGCCTACTTCTGTGGTCATTGCGGCAGTGCCTCACTAGACATCAGTGAACTAGTAGGTACTGCCACATGCAAGGCATGTAACTGGAGTGGCAGCACTAGCGATTTGGCTGCCATGCCTATCGAGCACGAGTTCGGTAGCTCAGAGAAGGTGGTACAGGCCTTGATGGGGGACATGCGCTTGATGCTAGCTAAACACTTAGCTGCACCCTTGTTACAGTTCCTTATGAAGTGGGGATTTCTGAGCAACCACATCACAGAGTATACGAAGCACGCAGTAGGTAGATACCTAGCAGCTACAGCTAACGCTATGCTTACTGCTGTTATTGAAGAGAGGCAGAAAATGGAGAAGGAAAAGCACAATGGAACAGGGTGATACACCGTTTATCCATCGACCAGATGAGGTAGACGACGACCCCGTACGCAATGGGCTAACTTGTTTTATGGACCAGCTACGACCCTGCGGCGCTGACTGCATGGCCTACACTACCTACTCAGATGGCTCCCTAATGGGGCAAGCTGGTAATTGCATATTGTTGGTGAACGCTGAGCGCTCAGGTAAGCACCTAGTGATTCTAGCCAAGCTGACTAACGACATGATTAACGGCGCTAAGAGAGCAGCCGCAGACCAACGAAGAGAAGCTCAAGTTTCTCCCTCACCTCCAAAGGTAGTGTGATGCAAGTCAACATACTTCGAGTAGACCAGAGCTATTCCCTTGTGGATAAGTCGGTCACTAACAACCTGGTAATAGCGTTACCTAGTGGTGACGAGCTACGTATCTCGGTGCCTGAGGACGTTGTTCGCTACCTACTGGGTACTGCAGCAGCAGAAGCGGAGGTACAAGAGGAACTCGCCCAGACAATAACGGACGATGAACCTGTCGTGTTCAATGGGGTGCCCTCTAATGTTGGCTACGTTCGGTGGCAAGAGCTATCTGATACTGATATGCCACCTGCCATAAAGAAGATCTTCACAGATGCCGGGATGCCAGATGAGATATCCCCGGCTGTCTTTGAGAACTTGTACTCCATGGCGTTGGAGAGGCTGATGACTGTAACAGCACCAATGCAGCCAGCTGTGCCAGGTATACGCAGAGTGGGCTCACCCGTGATCATGCAGCGGCAGAGTCGTAGGTCTGTACCAGCTGATGACTATGGTAACCCAATAGTTCAGTCCGCAGGTGTTGACGCAGGTACGGTAGTGAGTGGTGGTCCTGACTCTGATGAGGATGGTGTTGGACAGCTATGATTCTTATCGCCTGCCTAACCTGTAAGACTGGTATCCACATCTCCCCAGACTCTGACGGAGCTGAGGGTAACCTCGTGGGTGAAGGCTGTGAGTGGTGGCCTGACAAGTACCCATGTCCTGTGTGCGATCGTAAAGCTATGTACGTACCAGCTGCTGATCAGCAGGCTAGGAATGAGCTAACAATGCATGAGCTCACCCCTGTAGAAGCCTATGCAGCCTTCAATGGTATGGGCTTACCAGAAGACCAAGAGTGTGGAGCTCTAGCTGTGGCTCAGCAGTTTGCTAAGAAGGTAAAGCAGGTGCACTGTCGTAACATTCCTAACACACAGCGCTCAGTAATTAGTTGGATAGAGTTTGATGATGGGTACAAACTCTATTTAGCTGCCGGGGTTCAAGGGGCAGTTGTCTACAGAATACGTGGTCCGTATTCGGTAATGGAGAGAATCAGTGAAAGCTGAGTTAGTTCTAGAGTACTGGCGTGTCGGACATAGATACGACGGTAAAATCAAACTCATAGATATCGAGGGCACTGCCCAGCTAGTAACACTGGTTGGAGCTACCTTCGGTGAGATGATGCGTAGTTATGTACGCGAGTTATCCACGCGCCTAGAAGTCACAGCGGTTGTAGTTCAACGTGGTACCGATGGAGTAGACCACGCCTACGTGTTGACTGAGGAGGCAACTGCAGCTATGCGGCGTGACCCTGCTACTGCGATAGCTAGCATGCTTTATGAGCCTGAGGAGCCTGTCAGTGTACCACCTGTTAAGAAGTTGGCACACGTTAGAACAGGTGAAGATACCTTGGCTGACGCTTTTGGGGAGAGCATGTACTGTGCGTATAAGTCGGGTAAGTTCGAGTCGCCCTTTAGTGGCCGTTGGGAAGACCTTGATACGTTAGATTCTCGTATGGGAGCTGTTAGCTTTGTGTTGTCGGGCCACTGGTTGATACTTAGAACTTCGCAGCTGCTAGGTACTGCACAATCTAGGTACTGGTCGCCAAGAGAATGGAATCCGGAAGGGTGGATAAGCCACGCCGACCTACAAAAGAAGTACGATGAGTACACGAAGGAAGTAGCTAATGTTTACACCAAATAACGGTCAACGAGCTGGCGTTCGAGTTGCTGACAGCCAGCTAGCTCCACAGAGCACACAGCCTGACGGCACAGTAGTTTACGCGGTAGCTTGTGAGATGGTTGCTACTCAATACGTAGATGGTGGCCGCACACATGAAGCTGTGTTGCTCAAGGTTGGCGGCAAGATCTATTACCCACCGAATGCCGAGCAGTGGGCAGCAGCACTCAAGGAAGTGTCCCCTTGGATGTTCAAGGGAATACAGGACAAGCTCAACCTTGGCAGCAACGCGAATGTCCCCAAGTCTGACGTTGTGGACGTAGCTGCCAGCGCCATATCCAAGGAACTAAAGTGAAGATCCGCCCCGTATCTGATTGGCTGCTAGTTGAGTTAGAACCAGAGGAGCACATGAGCCGGGGCGGTATCATAGAAGTAGGTGACCAGCCCGTACGCAACGCTAAGGTTCTACGGGTAGGGCCAGGTAGGCAGTATAAGAAGAACTTCGTACCCACCGTTACCATGGCAGGGGACCGAATATGCTTCTTCGTTGCTGCACTACACACCAAGCAGGGGAAGGCCATAGTGCATAACCTTGATGACAACCAGGGGCTCATCCGAGAGACGGACGTCTTACTGGTATTTACTGATGCCTCGGACATACGGGTAAGCGCATGAGAACCGTGACAGTCCAAGAAGACGGTGTACTAGAGCTGAACTGGATGTGGCTACCTACGTGGGTTGGTATGAACACCAGTCTAAAGACGGAGATGGAGGCCTCTCTACGCAGTAAGATCGAAGGAAAAGAACTAACGGACAAGGTACTTGACGAGGTCAATGACCTGGTCATTGAGTTCCTATGTGCCAAGTGCCCATTGGCTGGGCTACGCGACTACCTAGATGGGTTAAAGTTCGTACGCGGATGAAGAAAGATGGACGCTTCCAGATTCGTATTCCTGACAAGCTCAAAGAGCAGATCCAGGGGTATGCTGACAGACACCATACAACGGTGTCTGCCATGGTGACTCGTTTCTTCTTGAAGCTCTTGGCCGAGGAACAAAAGTCTGAGGACGCAGAACAGTTGTAATGCCTGACTACAGAGAACATTCTGGCAAGATAGAAGTACCTCGTAACACAGGTATCGATGGTCTCTTATTTGCTGTACGTGAGCTGCTAAAGCGCCCACGTATACAGGCTATCAATATAGATGCCAAAGGGCAGATCTCCTACAAGCGTTACGTGCGTGAGGATGAAGCAGATGTGAACATAGGTATAGACTTTGATACCTACACGCCAGCCAGCATAATCAGGAACTCTGAGGTATCAGAGCTTCAAGCAGTAGGTAACGCAGCAGTCGTGCTAGGCAGTCTGTTCAGCGCCGCCTCTGTAGACCAGCTGCACCCAATAGCTCTGGTGAGTGGGGCAGCTACTAAGTTATGGGAGTGGTACCGGAGTACAACGAACAGCAGTCTACCAAGAACTGCAGAAGTGTTTGGTCTACCGTTCTTGTTAGATAGGGGTATACCGGACACAGCGCTGCTCTTATGCACGGCCTATGGTAAAGACTCCGCCGTTGTAGACACAGTCAAGGTCTACAAGGTGGAGATGGAAGTACACCTCACTCTCCCAACCACTCACGTGGAGATCATATAATGAAGCCGCTAACTGTTGCTATAGTGAAGTCTGGGTTAGTTCCGCCTGACGTGTTAGGTGAATTGAAGCGCTGGGGTTTACCCGTAGAGGTAGAGGGCAACCTAGAGTTGTTGTCTACAGCTGAGGACGTGGTGGCCTACATACAGGACGCCCTTGAGGGTGAAGATCTAGTGCAGCTTCGTGACACTGACCTAGACATCATCCACAAGTACATTACGGGGCAGCAGGCTGGTAAGCTCCATGTGGAAACTGATGGCACCAAGTCCAACATTGCTGTGAGCTACTGTCGTACAGACATGGGTCACTACGTGATACCTTGGCGCAGTGAGAGCATCAAAGAACTGATTACAGACCCTAATACCTACCTCAAGACAGCTGAGGGCAAGGTCTACTTCAGGGATGCTAGAGAACTGTTTTTTGGAGGGCACAAGACCTTCATGGTCTGTGAGCCAAGTCAGGAGACCCACAATGGAACCTAAAGACCTTTATGTTGCCTTGTACAACAAGGCTAAGTTCGAGATGGTCACAGAGACGGTGAGTGACACGCAGTTGCGCATCATTGGTAGACTGCCTCAGCAGGCTATGTCTAACTGGCTATTGATCATGGATCGATTGCTGGAGAATATGGAGAACGCCACATGGAAGGTGGACATCTCTAAGCAGTATTTTCGCCGGGCAGATAAGGTACTGTTTGGGTGGCGCTTAATCTTTGTTGGCGACAGTATTTTAAGCCAGCTACCTGAGGTCATAGCCACCATCACCAACACGCCTAAGGCTAAAACTTTAGTAGAAGAAGCACAGCTGTTCGGTTCTCGTGGTCGCAATGAGTTGAGCAACGGCAGGGGAGCTCAGTCTTCTCTCTCTGCTTCAGTAGGGCCCATGGCTATAGCTAGAATGAAAGCAGGTGGGTAGTGGACCAGCTAACAGAGCATCTACTAGAGAACGGTGAGCTTAGGTCTGTAGTCGTAGATCTATCTCAGGAACTGCATGACCGGCTTGACTCTATGTCTGCCAAGACAGGTCAACCTAAGGGCATCCTAATGAAGCGAGCTGTCATACTGATGCTTGAGCAGATGTGGGGTAGGTCAGAGGAGTTAGTGCGAGAGCCCGCCCTTGAACTGCCAGTATGTGCTAACCCACTTACTGAGATAGCTATTCAGCGGGCAGTAAAGGTAATGCCTACTAGGGACTTTCCACTACCTGAATCTGAAGAAAAGTAATGCCTGTACTTACCCAAGAGATTAAGTATGGAGAAGATAACTCCATAGATGCTGTTCCTACCCTAACGGATGAAGAAAAGAACATCCTAGAGGAAAAGAAGAAAACTCTAGACAAGCTTTTCTCTGACGGTGGGAGAAAAGCGAAGTACAAGCTAGAGGTACTCTTTGGGAAGAAGTACTCCCTCAATACACCTTCCCATGGTGCCGTCACCTTCTGGGAGAGTGGACGTAAGTTCCACGGCGGTGGTGACACCAAGCTCTACATCTGCCCTGGAAAGAAACTCAACAGGAGTGAGTGTGACGCCTTCATACCAGAGTCAGCGCAAGGCTATGGCCACCTGGTCTGCCCTAAGTGCGGTCAGGTGTGGAAGGGCGACGAGGTAATAGGCGAGCTCATGTTTAGGCTCACCTCCCAAGGCTGGTGTACTGTACTCCTAAAGTACTTCCTCAAGATGGAACTTGATGCGGACATCAAGATAAAGTATCCACCTGAAGATATACGCAGTATGGCTATAGCCGAGCAGGAAAAGCAGCGTGGGGGAGAGCTCCTAGATACTGCGCGGGGTAAGCGGATGCATGGGGCTAAGATCTACCCCATGATGAACATCATAAAGGACACCTCTAGTGGATCTTCACTAGAGAGTCGTATAATGGCCTTCATAAGGTCATGACCAAAACAATCCGTACAAACCCAGCCTACGCACATCTGGCCTATCGTAAGGCTATCCTACAGCACACCATCAACTACTTGATGGATGACTACGTAGGCAGAGATGGTGAGTCCCCCAAGGGGACCATCTTCTGTGATGAGGTGTTCAAGGAAGACTCGGAGATCCCATCTGAGGATATCTACGAGATCGTGGAAGACCTACGGATTGAAGTAGCTAACGTTGAACTAGAACTCAGTAAGTTCGAGTTCACTAGGAGAGGTGATGACAAGCTCTTTAGCAAGAAACCAGAAAAGAATAAGCAAGAAGACCAGCACAAAGCTTCAGGCAGTGCCGGACCCAAGCCTGGCAAACCGCCTGGTAATGAAGGTGGCCGCTCTGGAGGAGGGCCTTCAAAGAGTAACTGAAGCGTACGCGCACAACCTCTCGCAAATCAGACGTGCTTTCGCACTCACTGACTCACATATCTGGTGTCTGCAGTGCATCTCTAACCACATATCACGTGGTGAGCTCCAGACCCTTGAGCTGTCCAACGGCCTGCACATCAACCTGCCATGGTACCATAACCAGTACAACCAGGTAATGCAGTTCACCATGCTCATAGACTGGCTCTACCCCGATAAGATGGTAGTAGAGCCTGAGGAGCCTGAGGAGCAGGACAACACAGTAGTGTTTGGAGGCAACGATGGAACGAGTACGTAAAGGAAAGCAGCTCGCTAACGGAGTCGTAGTTCTACGTTCTGGAACAGGTGCGGCTGACCTGCGCAGGATGCGCTGTACGTCATGTCATGGGAACATGGTCACAGGTAAGAACGCTAGTGGGAAAGAGACCTCTCGCTGTACTAACTGTGGCAGCACAGCTACTAGCCGCCCGATGTAGATCTGAGCACTAGGTTACCGCTCTGCAGCTGTCCTACCACCTTGAAGCCTTTACTACAGTAGAGATTCATGGCTGCTTCGTTACTCCTGTCCACAGTGAGTATGCAGTCACCAGGGGTGCGTAGGGCAGCGTTTAGCAGAGCTCGACCTATACCGTTTCGTCGGTACTTGCTAACAACACAGAGCTTCAGGACATCTAAGAGGTTGTTCTCGCGCTTTGCCAGTAAGAAGCCTTGTACCTCTTCAGATATCAAGTCATGCGCTACGTAGCTGTTGTTCTCCAGTATCAGATGCTCAATAGTCTTTTCGTTGAACGCGGTTTCAGGGAAAACCTCTAGATCTAACTGAGCTAGAGCGACACTGTCTTCCACTTTAGCTGCCCGAATAACTGCGGAGTGCCTCATGTCTAAGATTCTAGTTCAAATCAGCTCAGATGCATCGCACATGCTAAGCGATGTTGTCGATACGGACATCCGAGAGTTTGAGCAGTGGTTCAAGAGCATTGGTAACGACCCGCTGATGGGGCTTGAGGCCGCCATCATTAAGACATACATTGGTTGGAAGCTGGGAGTACACGCAGGTGGCGTTATCAAGACCCCTATTCAACCGGTCTCCTATTGCGAGGAAGAAAATGGCTAAGCTACATGTGACTGAGTTACGTTGTGATCGCTGCAAGAGGGTGGAGTACGTAGAGGCTACTGACGCTCATGCGCAGGATGCTTCTGTCCAAGTACCAGCGCTACATCTGATAATGGGTGATGAACACTTGGAGGACACAGAGGTGCTGTTCCATGACCTCTGTTCCCCTTGTAAGAAGACTGTCAGCAGGTATGTAGAGCAGATCTCTAAACCCATGGCTGAGCGCAAGTCCCCAGCTAGAGTCAAAGGTAGGGCTAAGAAGAAGGGGGACAGCCCCCCTTCTCCCGTAGCTACCTCCGGAACCGTTGTGGCTTCTCGGGCGTCCTGACATTCAGCGTACCCCCTGGTCCCTCCCAGTAGCAGATGAGGGACCTGGGGGCGTCCTCCAGGTGCTTTCCGTTCCGCCATAGCCGGAACCCTGCTCCAGGCCAGAGCTTGAGCAGGGTGGTGGCCTCCCCCGTCTTGTGGTGCCCGAAGGCCATCAGCTCCACCCCCGTCGACCTGTCCCCCTGCAGGGGCGGGTAGCGCTTCTCAGACCCCATCAGAGCCACCTTGGTGTCCGTGTACTCCAACCTGCCACCCTCTCCAGCCATGGTAGCCACGAGGACCAGAGCGTAGGGGTCCGGAGACTTTCTCCCAGTGGTGACCACATAGTCATCACCCGAGTAGTCTATCCGGATGTTGTGAAGCTTGGGAGCGACAGATAGTCGCTCCTGTTCCATGTAGCTCTGCAGCTGCTGTCGGAACGAGCTCCGCAGCGGGAGCTTCATGCAGGTACCCTCGTCCCCCACGACGACGTAGTACCCGTCGTCTAGTTGCCTCAAGGCTATCCCCTCAGTACATCCCTCGGTCACTGTGAAACACTGCATTTAGGTATCTCCTTAAAAGGACGGAAAGTCCATCCATAGCTGTTATTCCAGCTATTCGGAGAATATTTCAGAGCAGCGTTTAGCTAGCTAGACGAAGAGAATGTACAGGAGCTAGGGCAGCCAGGGCATACCTGACAGCAGCATCCGTCTCCGCATTTCCTTTTGGTAGCGTCGTTAAGATGGTGTACGCAAGCATAGCCGCGCTTGGGCTCGTTGCTTCAACACCACGTAGTGACAGGGCCTGGGACTTAAATCCTTCCCGTTCGAACGCTTCTTGACATGCTTCAAGCATGACAGCCGCGTTCTCAAAGGAAAAGTTACCTTCAAGTAGAGTTGCCATACATGTAGTATTTAGTCTTTTAGTTATACATGCAAGGGAAAAAGATAACTAAAAGAACAGTATCCGGGGGGTTACCCCGGACTGTTCTCTCTCCAACCCTCAGGGATTGGACGTCGACGTCAGGTCAGAGAGGGGTGGGGGCCATCGCCTGAACGATGGCGACCGTACCCACCACGACCCCACCCACCACGACGGCCACGATGGCGGTCTTGGCGGCGACGCTCAGGAGCTCCTCACTGAAGCTGGGGACCTCTACGCTGGCCTCGTACGCGTCGAGCGCCCCATTGATCTTCTGCATCAGGGCCAGTCCCTGAAGCGCGGCTGGGGCGACCAACTGATCGATGCTCGGGGGCTTCTGCTGCTGTTGCATGAACGCTTGGAAAGCGGCCATCTGGTTCAGCTGCGACTGTTGTGCCTGTTGTGCCTGTTGCTCTGCGGTCATGTTGCTGGTCTCTTTCTCAGTGTCAGAGTTGCGGTCAGAGAAGTGAGTTGGGACGGATTCCCTCTCACTACTCTTATCCCTCGTTTTTTCCGCTTTTTGCAGCGGTGTAGGCAATGTGATGGTCGCCAGTAGTTCTGGTGACGTACCATTGCCTGTCCTCTTCAGGCTGTCTCTCAGTGTTGTCTTCACTTGATCCCCCCCGATTCCTTGAGAGCCGAGTGCCTCCCACTACCAGTCTTGAGAACTCCCTCGGACTTGCTCATCAAGTCCTTGACCTCCTCCTTCGTCAGGATGAGGTTCAGGTCTACCGGGTGGAACTTCTCACCCTTCTTGGTTCGGTCTCTCATGCTCTTGACCCTCTTCCTCACGACCATCTTGTGCGTGGTCGTCGACATGACGCTCGTGAGGATACGAGCACCAATACAAAAGCCGATTACTACAGGAATCATGAAACTCCCTATCTGTGTGGGGTAATTCCCACTCATCTTTCTTATCCCCTAAATGCCCTATAAATTGACGGTTTATTAGGTCATTTTTTGCGTAGTTAGCCGGTAGTCAGCTATCCTCAGAGCTCACGTGGTAAAGTACAGGTAAGTCAATGCCTCTATCTTCTATGGACATCGCCCAGATGAATGGCGCCTTCCAGAACGGGGCCATGCAAAACATGGCTCAGTCTGGAATGATCGGGCAACCCTACGGGCACATGCCCTTAGGGGAAAACCTGGCTGGTAGAGCCATTAACATGGGTACTGGTGTAGCTCAGCCACTGACCATGGGAATGGCCACCCTCGCTGGGACTGACCCCATCTCTATGGGTATGCGCATGGGTACGTTTGCCTCCAGAGGATTAGGGACTGCTGGGGGTGTCGGCGTTGGTATGGCCGGTGGTCTTGGGATGATGGCTATCGGTGCCGGAGTACAGTACGCCGGGCATCAAGCGGTAGTCGGTGCTCAACAGCAGCAACAGTTCAACTCCTCTATGCGGAGTAACTTCAACTTTATTAACCCCGCTGCACACGGGGGTCGTGGCTTCTCGTCAGTAGACACAGCCACGATCTCTAGCAATCTTCGATCTATGGCTGGTGCTCCTCAGGGGCCCATGGGGGAGATGGTGGGCTTTGAAGAGCTCGGACGACTTGCTTCCAACATGGGACGTATGGGGATGGCACAGGGAGTACGCAGTGCCAAAGAGTTTTCTGGCAAGTTTAAAGAGATGGTCGGCGCGCTAAAAGAAATAGCTACGTCGTTCAACACCAACTTAGAAGAAGCTCAGCAGATGATGGGAGCCATGCGTGGCTCTGGTGTGTTTGGTGCTGGTAAGGCCGCTGCCTTCGCTAAGAGCATGAAGATGAGTAGCGCTGCGTCTGGGCTCACCACTACGGAGCAGACATCAGCAATGAATATTGGTTCTCAGATATCTAGGTCCATAGGTGGGCTAGGTAGAGCTGGTGCAGCTGGTGGGCTTAAGACCATTACAGACATCGGCACGGCTAAGCAGATGGGCATCATGAGTGAGGAGGATATTTATAACTCCACAGGGCTTGCTGGTGCTGAAGGTGTGCAGGCTATGGCTACGCAGCAGATGCAGTCAGCTGCTAGCTTTTTGAAGGGTGGGTTAGGCCGTAGGTTTCTAGCGTCCATGGCCGGTAAAGACGGTACGTTAAATCAGGGGTCTGTAAGTGCCTGGACAGCTGGTGGCATTGGTACTGGTGAGACCATGCGGATGGCTCATGAGAACTTGGGTGGGGTTGGCCGTGCTAATTTTATACGTAATGAAGGGCGTCTTCGTGGTGAAGCTCTAGCCCAGTTCGGTGGGGCACTACCCGCGATGGTCATGAAGAGCTGGCTTGACCAGAGAGGCATGTCGCTAGGGGAGAACAACGATAGATCTATGATTTTCATGCAGCGCCGCCTTGGTATGGGGCGTGACGAAGCTGACATGATGATCCGGCAGATAGAGCATCTTCCAGAAATCATACAGCAGCAGAAGTTAGCTCAAGCAGACGTGGGTCAGAGTGAGCGCATGGGTAGGCAGAAAGCCAACCGTGGTCTAGAGGGCCTTAAGCGCAGCTTTGATAGAGCCAGAGAGACTGTTAACAACAAGCTACAAAAAGCTGGTGCAGATCTCTACGAGCATGCGTCCGACCAAATAGAAGCGTGGGCTAACAAGATGGTTGGTGGCTACGTCGAGGTGTATAGCCAAGCTGCAGCTAAGGCAGTCTCTTCTCTCAATATGGCTGGAGATGAGGGAGACCGGGCTAGAGCCATGGTTGGTATGAATGGAGGCAAGTTTAAACAGATGGGCTCACTGGGTAGTAGTGATACCCTGCGTAAAAGTATGTTCGGGGATGTTACTACTGGGGCGGGGAGTAATAACAGTAACTGGATACAGAAGAACCTTGGTATAGGAGATGTCTTGGCAGAGGAGCGTGGGGGTGCTGGCTGGTCTAAGTTCGGTACTCAAGGCGAGATGATGCGCGAGATGGGCGGCTCTCTACTCGGTACTGGTGGGGCTGATGCTCAGGCTAACAAGTCCATGCTTTCTATGGGTGCTGGAGGTGCTGCTGGTGCTATTGCCGGTGGTTGGACGGGGGCTACCGCCGGTGCAGTAGTAGGCGGGTTTGTAGGTGGTGCTGTAGGTCTTATGGCCGGTGGTGTTGGAGTTCTCGGTGGCATAGCCGCTGGGCAGGCTGTAGGTGGTTGGATAGGTGGTATAGGAGGAGCTGCAGCTGGTGGGTATCAAGGAGCTCAAGCTGGTGGACTGCTCAGCTCAGGTGGAGCTGCTAGTTCTCAGGCGTTGGGTGCTGCAATGTCTAGTGAGGAGTCTGTACGCCTTCGCCAAGGTGCTTTCTCGTCAGATGAGGAAACAAGAAGCAAGACCATCTTGATGATGGACGGCGATGTCAAAAAGATAGAAGACAAGAAGAAGAAAGGGTTAACACTAACTGACACAGAAGAAGCACAGCTAACTAACCTGAAGAGCATCAAGACTGCCTCCTCTGCAGGTGCTTACGCTGATAAGGCGGGCAAGAGCGTTACCAGCCTGTCTAAAGATGAGTGGGAGAAGATTGGTAAAGCTAATGGCCAGAGTGGCACAGAAGCTAGAGCAGCTGCGTACGCTCAAGCAGGTACGGCAGCTAAGGATCAACTTGAAGCGGTTATAACCACCGCAGATGTTATGCAGAAGCAGGGGGAAGATATTGTTAGTGGATTAGGCACTAAAGGTGAGGGTGAGGGTGGGCAGCTAGTGCGTGGGGCTGGCGGTAAGTTAGAGTTGGGTGAAGAGGCTTATGGAGAGATCCATAACCAGTTTAAGAAGAACGAGCAGGCGTTAGGCGACTCAGCTTTCGAATACGCTCAAGGTATGGCTAAGGCAGCTGCATTTGCAGCTGACTACAAACCTGGCGAGTTCAAGTTTGAAGGTGTGTCTCAAGGGCGAGCAGGGTCACAAGCGTATGCGAAGGCTAAAGCAGCTTTTGGACCTGCGGAGGATGCTCGCCGTACTGCCCACATAAAGAAGTGGAAGGAGATGCAGGGTGAAGCTAGCGCCAAGCTCGGAGGACTTAGCGCTGCAGACCGCAGACGAGCTATGCTTGCTGCGGGCAGTGGTGGGCGTGGCGCATTGGTGGACGCCCGTGATGAGTATCAAGCAGCTGTGGAGGATTCGCTAGATAAGGCTAAGAAGAGCCCAATCATAGGTGAGGGTCTTCGAGTTGCCGCGGGGTTCTTAGGAGTTAGAGTATCCGCTAAAGATCTGGCAGCTGCTGACAAGAATGGTGGTGTTGACTCTCAAATTAGGTTACTCGCTGAAGCATCAGGTATTGACTTCAAGGACCCTAAAAACTCGCAGTACATGAAAGACTTTGAGGCTTTGGCGAAGGCCAAAACACCAGCTGAACGTACAGATGTAGTTACGCGACTGCAAGGCAGCGATGTGCAAAAAGCGATAACTAAGGTACAGGGTGATAAGAAGGAAGCTAGTGACCGCAAGGACAATCCAATACAGGCTCTGATGGAAGGTCACTTGAAGAACATAGCTTCGGCGTTTGGTGGTGCAGGACAAGAACTTGCTAGTAAGATAGGGGTTGCCGTCTCTAGTAAAGATAACACTCCGCCAAGTGCCGAGAAACCAAAATGAAGTCATTACTGTTCCAAGGTGTTACTCCCTTTGTAGAGCCACCTGACTGTGCTGGTATTCCTTGTCGTGTAGAGGTACCTATCACAATCAATAAGCAGGGTAGACTCTATACGTTTATGCTGCGTGATAAGATCGCTCCCGAAGACCCTTACCTGGTGATGGTAAAAGCAGCAGCCTTCTCCATCCAACATAACGAGCCCTACAACGGGACGCCAATACCGCGTTCCGTCAAAGACTTTCTAATCAAGACCAACTTGGTGACCTAATGCCTGTATTCATCGAGCTCATTACTGAGGCATTCGAAGAAACCAATGCGCGCATTCAGAAAGATGCGGGCAGTGGTAGCGGCTCTGCTCGTGCCGGTAAGTCTAACGTGCGTAGGCCTGTGCGTGGGTTAGAGATCAAGGAAGATACCTTTGCGTTCTTGAAGGTAGTACGTGCAGACAACACAGAAATACCAATCATAGACTCTAGCTCACCTACTGGTAAGTCAGAGGGTGGTTACTCTAACTTCATACTGCAGAGCGTGCAGGAAGCACGTATGGAGAAGAACCAGATAGTAGAGACCTTCGGGGACTCCTACATATTCTTCTTTGGTGAGTCCCCACGCTTCTTAGACGTCAGTGCGGTGTTACTCAATAGCAACGACTTTAACTGGGAAGCAGAGTGGTGGGAGAACTATAACAAGTACCTACGTGGTACTAAGCTCGTAGAGATGGGGGCACGTTGCTACCTTTTCTACGATGACAATATCGTAGAGGGGTACATCCTTGGGGCTCAAGCTGCGAAGACAGCTGATACGCCGCTGTCAGTACAGCTCACCTTCAAGTTCTTTGTAACTAACCAATCCAATGTGTCTTTCATAGGAGACACGAACTTCCCAACTAGGAAGGTTCTGACGACTATAGACATTGACGAAGCTGCTCCTATTGACTCCGTTAATACTGATTCGCAGCAGATCGCTAGTAATGCTGTAAGCACTCGCTCTGCAGCAGATCAGGCAGCTGTAGACGCACTGCTATCTCTTAACGAGCAGTTGTTGGGCGCCATTGGTCCTCCTACAGATCTAAAGCCGGATGAGATAGAGGCTGCTAACGCGGCGATAGCTAAGAACCTAGCTGCTATACAGAACTTCCCACCAGGGCAGTTTGGTTCTGATCGTGCGCTTAGTGATGCTGTGCGTAACGCTCCTCCTGGTGGTTTGACTGATCCGGCTGTTACCAGCGCTATTCAGTCAACCAAGAACTCTGGTCCTGGGCATAGAGGTAAGATCTATGACAATTTCGACGAGTACATAGACAGCTCAGACGGCGCAGGTACCTCAACTGGCCTGAGTTACAGGCTACAGGATGACCGCCCTCCGTTGTTCTTGTTACAGGGGATCGTAGACTCGATAACTAATGCTGACGATGACCTACAGACAGAAGCCGCTAACCAGATGGCTAACTATGTAGAACCTGCGCCACCTACTCCTGAGCCACCACCAGAGGAAGAATCTTTTGGTAAGAAGCTACAACACTTTTTAGCTAGAGATACGCCGACTAACTCAAGAGACGTGCTGGGTTCTCCTAAGGTTATGAACGGCCTTGGTGTTGGCCCCATCTTCACTGCCGGGGCAGGTGCCGGAGCTGTAGCTGGGTTTGGGCCTAGGTTCGGCGGTGCAGCCCAAGGATTCGGTGGAGGTATAGGTGGCTCAGCTGGCGCTTTTGCTGTAGCTAGCTCAAGTGGTAGGGCTTTTGCTGGAGCTTTTGCTGGAGCAGCCGCAGGAGTTGGTGTCGTGACTACCGCTGATGGTACCTCCTTAGTCAGCACCAAGAGCTCCTTTGCAGGTATCTTTGGTCCTACCGCTGCAGCAAAGAATGTGTTTAGCTCAGACAGATTCCGCTACGTAGAAGGTGTTAACGACCCACGCTATGGGTACAGGAGCCCCCATGCTGCAGGGCCAGGCTTTGGGGTAGTAGGGTTTGCTGACTATGGAGGACCTGGTTTCGGTGGCTGCTCTAGCACTGGTGACCCAGGCTTCAGAGACCCAAGACTCTTTGCCTTTGCTGGGGTAGGGGCTAGCGCAAGAGCTGGTATCGCGTACACCAGCTTCAACAGGCCTAACCAAGATATCACTGCACTAGGCGGCTCAGCGGGTGTCTTTGCTGTGGCAGGTGTATCTACTGGGTCAGGAGCTTTTGCCAGTAGCGGGACTTACACAAGAACAGGACTAGGTGGAGGAACGTCTGGCCAAATGGGCGGCGCTTACACAACTGTCACAGGCAGACCGTCCGCCTTCGCCATGGTCTCTGTTCCAGGGAAGTTAGACCCAACTGGTCAAGCCTCCTCTGGCTCTTTCTCTGGCGTTGATGGTTCTGGGGCTTACGCTGGAGCTTGGGCTCAGGCAAGCTTCCCATAATGTCACACGCACATGGGCAACGTCTCAAACTGCGACTCTTCCTAGAAGGAGTCGAAGTACCAGTAATTTCTGCCAACGTGCAGACAGCTCCTAACAGCCCAGCGGTGTGTTCTATACAGATCCCACCGCTAGCTGAAGGCACACGTTTGCTACCACGCACGCTGGTGCATCTCTTCTTCTTAGACTTCTATGCTATGGCGAGCCCCAACATATACAACCGGGGCCCCCTAGTTACGCCAGGGTCTTCTAAGTCCCCAACAGCCTATCAACTGTCACGCCAGTCATATGATGAAAAGGCGGAAGACGGTCAAACTGACGATGGTTCGATTAAGAACGTACTGTCTGACATAGGTAATGAGCAGTACAAGCTTATGTTCGCTGGAGAAGTCATAGGCTTCCAGTGGTCTAAGAACCAAGCTCAACGTTCGCTAGTGCTGCAGTGTGAGGACTTCTCTAACTACTGGGACTACGCCTACCAGTTCAACAACACAGATATCTTCGGTCCAGGTATCAAAGCTGTGTTCTCTGGTGGTGCCACAAATCTGTTCACTGACTTTCTCTCCACAGAGGGGAGCGTTCTAACAGCCATCGTTAGCAGCGGTAGGTGCAACACGTTCCCTAAGATGGAGGGCATGGCAGCCGGCCTTATACGCTTGATAGAGGCCATTGGGGGTAACTACTACTCACGGCCAGGCCAAGACTTTAAGCTTGCCAAGACCCATGCAGGGCAGAACATTTTCTTCTCTTTAGCTGAACTACGTCTGCACATCACGCAGATGATCACAGCTATAGAAGATGATCCTACGTCAAAGCAACTGCTTAGCAGACACGGCTATTCAGGGTACTTTGATAGGCTGCTGGGTGGGCAAGGTGGGCAGGTATCTATACGTCAAGCAATGAACGCCCTTAGTGGTGTCATGTTCTACGAGACGTACGCGCAACCTTGCCCAATGTACAAGCCCGGTCTTGCAGGTACTATTGGTGGTCAGGGTAGAGCTCTGTTATCAGAAGATACCCGACTAGGATTTATAGCTATAGCAGCTAAAGATGCAGCATTTGGGATTAACACAGTTAAAGCTACGTTAGAGAACTTCTCCAGTAACCCTACAGCAAACACTAGTAGAGTAGCCGCTGTTAAAGCCGTAGCTATCCAACTTACAGGAGTGCGTAAGACATTGAACGGCGTACAGGCTCAAGCTGGTAGAGCTCCCGCTGAAGTAAAAGGTCTGCTTAGCAAAGCCAGTAGAGCTGTAGCCGCAGCTGCCATTGCAATGTCTGGGTGGGGTCCTCAAGCACCAGAGACCGCCCGTAAAAAGGTGACTGACAAGTTAGACGAGGCGCACAGATACCTGATCAGTGTGGCTCAGGCTACTATAACTACTACTAAAGCTAAGGATACAGCACCTGCGGTACTTCAGCAGCAAATACTACGGCCTGACATCTGGTTTACTTCCCCACCACGTTGCAACGTATTGTTCCCAGAGAGTTACCACCAGCTGGACTATGCTCGTTCGTTTCTCAAAGAACCTACAAGATTTCTGCTCAAGACCAACGACGAGTTCTTCGGCGAAGACTTCCTGTTTGACAAGTTCTACTTCGCGCCAGCCGCAGGTAGTCTGTCAAAGGATAAGTCAAGTCTGCAGAGCATCCTAAAGAACGACCTATTAGACCATGAGCTCTTCACCGGCATACTCCCAGTGTTTGAGAAGATGGGGGAGTTCAACGTATTCGCTGCAGCTGCTGGAGTACAGTCCATCGTTAAGAAGAAGAAAGGCCCTGTCGCTCTAAACCCAACTACCCCCGCTAACTCCACTGAGTGGGTAGCTAGAGCTGCAGCGCAGAAAGGCGGTCAAATAGACAAAATAGGTTATGCGCAGCGGTCTACTAACTTCATGTATTTTAAGCACCGCTTCAACGCACGACAAATGACGGTAACTGGTAAGTTCAACCCTTACATAGCCTGTGGGTTCCCCGGTCTTATCTTAGACAAGTATGTAGATGAGGCAGCCTTAAAGACGTACAACGAGTTAAGGGCCACCAAAGGATTTCCTCAGACATTGGCTGGGCAAGCTCTGGGTACTAACTTCTTGGGTAACTTTACACAAGTATCTCACCAGGTATCTCAGTCAGAAACTGCAGGGGTCACATCTATCACGTGTAGCTACCCACGTCAGCCAGAGGAGTCTACAGAGTTTCTTGGAGCAGTAGAGAAAACGCAGACAATACGTAAACGGTTTGGTACAGATGCTGTACGGTCTACGGACGTAGCTGCAGCTAGCGCACCAAAGCTGTTCTCTCTTGGCCCTAACTTTGGGCGCATTACGGACGTTGTGGACGTGACTGCACAGTACTTGGGTGGTGGAGCCGACTCTCTAGAACCTACTGGCCGTAGCTTGCCTCTGTTCGCTGGAGAATCTCGTAGGAAGGGGTACGAGGCTGGTAAGTCTCAAAAGATACTCGTGCCTATTGGTGTGCCAGTAAGTGGTAATAGCCTGGGCTCGCACATAGTAGGTAGTATCATTGGTGACCCCAACATAAAGGTTGCCTTCAAGGCCTACAAGGTGACTGAGGAGATACCAAAGTATCGATCCCAGATTATAGATGTACCAGCTGAGAAGTTTATTAGCCCAGGTTGGTATGGAGATATTTGGTCGGCTGCTAAAGTAGGACAAGCCTACGGTCATTTTTTTGGTACTGGGTCTATCAATGACCCACAACAGGTAGCTGACCCAGGGGGCTCTTCTACTGGTGCGATTAACCAAGAAGCAGAAGACGCATTAGCTACACGTCTCAAGTCTGATGGTAGCTACGATGCACGTGAGGAGGCTCCAGCAATTTTGGCATTGGATACCAACACCAGTATCCAACAAGCTGTAGAGTTCCTAGTGTCGGTGTACAGCTACGTCAAAGGTAGCTCAATGGACACAGAAGAGTTTATAAGGTCGTATACATGGAGACCAGTTGCTTCCATGATAGATATGCTTGGTACTAGCGATCTAAAGTTCAGTGACGACGGGCACAACGTACTGACTGGCTTTGAGGGCTTTCACTCAAAGGCCTTTGGTCCCTATGAAGATCTCTTCGGACTAGTGGGACCCGAGATAGAAAATATCCTAGGTATCAAAAAAGGTAGCCCCATCGCTCAGAAGGCTGACACTAGGAAGCGCAAGCAAGACGCCGTTAAGCAGCTAGTTGCTGCGCTGCTCTTCTCTCGGGCTATCCTAGGTTGATTCCCTAGTTTTGAGCTAGATGGTATAACTTATAGGCCATTCATGACCTATGACGAAGCCATTAAAGCTGCGTTTTTCAACGAGCTCAAGAAGATAGCCGCGTCTAACCAGATGCTGGCTGCTTCCTCCAAGCTACGGAGTGGTCGTCGGCCCATGAGTGCCGAGACCATGTTGGCTAAGGACAAGGCCGGTGAGCTCTACAAGAGTGCCTTCGGTTCTGACCAGAGCTCTCTCTTCTACTCTGATAGTGACCCCAAGACTGGTGCACCAGCAAGGGCCAAGGGTAAGCGTGGTGACGTACCCTCTCGTGAAGATACTATTAGTCCGGCCAAGACAGTAGACCGACAGACAGTAACGACAACTACAGCTCCAGGTCTTTTAGATACAGACTCGAACAATAGGCCATCAGAGCGAGCTTACTGATGTCCCCTGTTGTCTTCCACAGCTTTGCTTGTGAGCTAGTGAAGATAGCTACGCCTATTGATGGTGGTGACTCTGGTGCACCTAGGAGGGGTGACGTACCCACCCGAGATGGGCAGTATCAGCGCGGCAGTAAACAGCGTGCTGGGCAAGGCGGTCTTGTAGAATCACTAGCGCCAGAGCAAGCTGTACGTATTAGCGGGCCATACGCTATTCAAACCAATGGTGGCAACACCGTTGATAGTGGGAAAGTCGAAGGTTAGTGATGAGCAAACTTAGTAGAGCTCTTGTGGACGTGACCAAGCTGGCCTCTCCAGTGACTGTAGCCAGTCTCTTCAGTCCTGAAGCTGCCAAACAGAATGCCATTGCTGAGCAGAAGGCACCTGTGGATTTCACACCCATCTCGAACCTGTCTGACCCTAAGACAGCAGCAGCAGCTCCACATGAACTTGCTGGCGGTGTACTTGGCGGGGCTATGGGGTACAACAAAGCTCGCGACCAAGGAGCTACTACGTTGCAAGCTCTTAAGCCTGCGGCCATGGGTGCTCTACTAGGTGTTGGGGCTGGTCGGGTTGGTGGGTTAGTCCTAGAGGGTCATGCCGCTAAGAAAGCTTTGGAGGCTGGCAAGGAACTGACAAAGAAAGCATACGTACAGCACATTGCATTGATTGATGAGCTCAGCAAACTCAATGCTGTAGCTGACTACCAGCTAACAGCTATGCTAGCTAAGCAGGCTAGTAGTAGCCCTAAGATAGAGCTATCTGGTTTGGGTCTGCTAGCTGCTCCGTCTATCGATCAGCTGCAAGCACATGCGAGGGCTGGGATAGCTGGTGACAAAGACCCAGATGCAGTAACAAAACGGCAGTTCTTACCAGACGTCGCTCACCCCATAGCTGAAGTATCAGGGTTAGGTTTATTGGCGGCGCCAGATCTAAAGAAACTGATAGCCAAGCATGCCGGTGAGTCGCACAATAGTATAAGCGAAGAAGATGTTCTGTCGGCTGTTGATCGTCTAGAACACCTAGACAAGGTAAAGCCCACTCTTGGTACAGTGGGGCGTTTTGCTGGCCTTGGTGCTGTAACTGCCCCAGGTATTGCTATGTCGAGAGATCTAGTAGCTGGTAACAAGCAATTTCATGGGTGGAACCGCAAAGCACATGGGTTGTCTTTGGCAAAGGGCAGTAAGTTACGTAATGCAGCTGGGGTAGCTACTGGTGGGGCGCTAGCTGGTGGTGTTTTGCCTCTAGTGCAGAACGAGCTATCTAGAAGAAGCGAAAAAGGTAAGATACGAAAGTTTCTAGCGCAGAGTGTAGTGGACGATAAGTAACATGCCGTTCAAGTCGCAAGCACAGAGAAGATTTATGTACGCTAAACATCCAGGTATTGCTGATCGGTGGCAAGAACATACCCCAGAAGGGGCACATCTTCCTGAGAAGGTGAGCTTCGCTTTGCTACACAAGTTAGCGGGTATGGCTCTTGCTGTACCTAAACTACCTAACCTCGCAGCTACGCCCAAGTTCGACATAGGTAAAGCTATTGCTGAACGTGTAGCAGCGATGGCTCTTGCTGTACCTAAACCACCTAACCTCGCAGCTACACCCAAGTTCGACATAGGTAGAGCTATTGCTGAACATGTGCCAACTCAGGCGGCTACTTCCGGTTCTTTACAATTCTCGTCAGTAGCTAACAGAGCAAAGCCACCCCCCTTACCAAACAGAGTACCCGCGCCTCCAGCACGCGTACAAGCTGCTGCTGCACCAGCCGCAGGTATGCCGGCTGTTGGCCGTGTGCAACCACCGGGGCAGGCTGCGACTGTTAGAGACCCAAGTTCTGCTGGGCAAGTCCCTGGTATCGTACCCCCTCCTCCTGGGATTGTAGCTTCTAGAGCTAGGCAACCTGCACCAACCTTAACAGCTGCCCCAAAAGGGTTCTCCTGGCCAGCAGCGGGAGAGTCTATGCCAATTGGTGATTTTGTAGCTTCTATGGGCAAGAGCAAATTTAGTTCTGTGCAGTGGAAATCATTTCTGACAGAGCTACATAAAGCGGCTGGGCAACAGCATGATAAAGCAAGCTAACTACCTACAATCTCCTAAGCAGTTAGCAGCACCCAAAGAACGAGTGCTATCTGCTATGCCTCCAGTAAAGAGCCTGGTGGTCAAGAGTGGTAGTGTCTTTGCTCCCTCTGCGTACAGTGCAGAATTTGGCCCGTTACCTGGCCTCTACGTAAGACCTAGTGGGATGCCCGCGTTTACTATGCCTGCTCTTGAGGTAGATCCAAAGTACAAGAACAAACGTGCCTCTACATTTGCGGTATCTCAATACAGTGGTGCACTGGGGGGAGCTCCACATAAGTATCAGAGCGGTGTTCCACCTCTGACTATACCTCCGTTAGAAACGGCTAAGACGTCAGCAGATGAGGCCATAAACAGACAGCTGTTAAGAACAGATGACCTGGATGACCAAGCTAGGTCACAAAAACATAGACTTATGGCTACTGGTGCAGCTGGTGCATTACCGTTTGCTGGGATGATAGGTCAAAAGAAAATCATCCATGACCCACTGCAGGGAGCTAAGGGTAAGAAGTACAGAACTATGCAAGACCTGTCTAGAGCTGCTCGGACAGGTGATGTCATCCTGACCACAAAACCTGAAGGTAGTTTCTTTAAGAACCTCATCGCCCCCATAAGCGGCAGTGAGTTTTATCATGCGCAGCCCGTTGTAGGACAAAGAGCTGGGTCTGGTCTTAGCTACGATACAGGCCACGCTATTAATGAGTTAGAAGATGTTGGTACCAAGCGTCAGCAGGTAAAAGAACTGCGAAAGAATGCCCCCAGCGTGGCTAAGAGCGTACGTGGTAATTACCCAGATGTTATGCTGCTTCGCCCTAAGAAGCAGCTAACAGCTCGTCAAGCTAAGGTGTACCAAGACGAAGCACTACTTAGATCAGCTGGGATCTATGACACTCCTAAGGCGATATCGTCATGGGTTAAGGAAGTCATGGTCCCCAAGATCCATGGTGTTACTGACCGAGGACCACAGACTATCTGTGAAGGCAACATCTGCTCTACTGCACCAGCCATGGCTATGCATAAGGCCACAGGTACTGAAGTAGTGCCGGGTAAACGCGCACAAGATGTATTTCCAAGTGACTACCTGCGTTCTGAGAACTATGAGTTAGTTGGGCACAGGCTACAGAACGCTTCTAGGTATGCTAGAAAAGGAAAGCTGAATCGTGTCTTGACACCTATTGCTACCAGAGGAGCTATGGGTGCTACTCTTGCGGGCACTACTTATGGTGTTAGCGGAGATCCAGCTATAGGTGGCTCAGTTGCTGGTGCGCTAGGAGCTAGCGCAGTTGCAAATGCAGCGGCTAAAAGTAAATGGGGGCTGGATAGTGCTAAACATTTACCTGGTATAGGTGACGCCGCTAGCCTACTGACAACAGAAGATGCTGGTGGGCAGGCGTTGATGAAACGGCGTTTACTGACGCGTAGACTACCTGTAGTTGCCGGGGGAGCTGCTCTTGGCTATCTAGGCACTAAGAAGCTGAGAGAAAAAGCACTAGAGTTTCGAGATAGAAAAAAGCAAGCCGCTTTAAAGGCAGCTTCTATTATGACTCCTCTGGGGCAGCTGCATAAAGCCCAGGCTGTGGGAGCCCCCGGTGTGCCAGCAGCACCTGGACCCAGTATCGCTCAGCAAAGCAAGCCCGTAGGCTTTGGTGTCCCTATGTCTGGAGCTGTTGGAGCTGGAGCTATAGGTGGCGGCTCTAAGACTTTGGGCGTTTAACAAATTCTACAGTTCGTAGGTATAACGGCTATGAGGCCTAATACCATGAACAATGTAGCTAAGGCGTTTGCCGTAGCTCTCAAATTTAAGGAGAGCACTGATGCTGTGCTCTATGAAGCAGAGCAATCCGCTTTTGAGGACTTACTAGCCCGCTGTGACGTAGCTGTCATAACACCTAGGGTAGAGCGGTTAAGGGCGTTCTACTGCGTAGAGTACCTGTACTGGTACCTCGGCCCAACATTGGGGTTGAACGTAGCTGACCTACTAGGCCCATGGGACGTAACGAAAGACTTCAAACGGTCACGCGTAGGGTTAACCGAGCTGGTGGGTAAATTACAAAAGGTAGCTGATGAAGTAGTCATTAGAAGTACCGAGCTATCGTTCGCTAGCCCACGTACTTCATCTGTATCTACTGGCAGTTATCTCTCCGCTAACTTACTACAACGTAAGTCCTCAGTACTTGCTGCTCTAGGGGCCGCAACACTACTGCGTGTAAAACTACGAGGGCCGATAGATGGTATCCACGTTATCGGGGCTACTGCGGCTACCTGCATAATCACGACAGCTACCTTCAAGTTAAAGATGCTGCGTGACTTATTAGCCATTGATGAAAGGAACGCTCTAAGACCATGGACTTAGTAGACGAACGAATCCCAGGTATGACGTTCTATCTAGAAGAAGCTACCATCTCAGATACTGCTAGCGCATATCACCAGAACTACGTAGGCAAAGTAGTACTGAGTGCTCAGGTATCCACGGAGGGGTATGCTGCCGGTATGTGGGAGGAGCTGGTAAAGAGGCTAGAGTGCTGGCGGGTGTATTCCTCCAACGATGTTAAAGAGGAACTTATCTCTATGCTTCAGGATGACCTGAAGAAACACAATGAGCAGCACCTGGCTAAGGTAACCGATTTATCAGACAAGCTAGCCAGGGTCAGGTTAGACAAAGACCTAATTTCTGGGGAGCTCGCTAAGACTAAGGCGGTTCTGGCGGCTACAGCGGCCCCGTTAGCTCGTTTGGCTGCTTTAGAGGCAGACCTTTCACAACTACTTGATGGGGTGGTATCATCGAACCATGGCTAATCAGTCAATCAACCTGTCCAGTGATAGTGTTACTCATGGCGACCCGTCTGAGTTCTACAACCTGCTAAAGCAGGCGGTAGACATCAATCCGAGTACGTCGGTAGATACCAGCGATGAGCAGCGCTCAACTGTGGGGACTACGTCCATAGTTAAGAACCCTCCTGACAGGCCGACTGGTACTACTGACGCCCCATGGGGAGAGCCAGGTCCAAAAGACCCCTATCACAACAGCACTGGGGCGCATAAGAACAGCATAGAGACGCGCCAGGGGGAGCTAAGCCGGGCTTTCTCTGGTACTCAGCAAGCTGGTGCTGCACAGAAGGCTGATGTCAGCCAGCAGCTAAGCCACGCAGCCAGTGGTGACTTCGAAGCACACTCTGCCCTGCTCCAGCCGAAAGGCAAGCTCAAGGTGTCTCACCCGAGGGCGCAGACGCTAGCTCAGCAGGTGAACAAAGTCATAGGACGATGACCAATCCATTAGACGATTACCTCACAGAGAAAACAAAGACAGCTACTGACCGCAACACAGAAGACTTACAGCATTGGGAGCATTGGATGAAGAATCCAACGCCTGCCAAGCTAGACCCGTTAATGAAGCGCTTTGAACCGCTGATTAACCAGAAGGTTCGACTGTGGAAGGCTCCTAACGTACAGGAGTCAGCGCTGCGTGCTCATATGATGGGGCAGGCTATCAAGGCTTTCGAAACCTATGATCCTGCTCGTGGGACTAACCTCAATACCCATGTGGGTAACAGGCTCAAGAAGAGTCTCAGATTCGTCTACAGGACTCAGAACCTAGCTGCCATCCCTGAGCCCAAGACCAGGCTCATAGGCGCTATAAACGGTGCTAGAGAGCAGCTAAAAGAAGACCTGGGTAGGGACCCCACTCACCAGGAAATAGGGACTCATCTTGGTATAACGGCCAAGATGGTCAACAACGTGCAAAAGGCTCAGATGAAGGATGTTATAGGGAGCACTTTTGAGAGTGACCCTGTGCCTAAAGCATCACCTAGGTCTCAAGAGGTCATCAGTCTGCTTCGACCCACGCTGTCGTTAGAAGAGCAAGCGGTGTTTGACCATGTATTTGGGTATGGTGGTAAGCAGACCATCACATCCACAAATAAGTTGGCGGATAAGTTAGGAAAATCGCCATCTCAGGTCTCACGCTTGAAATCCAGCATTATAGATAAGTACAATCAATACCTGTAGCAGGACTGTACAAAACGTAAGAAGTCGAAACGGCGCTTGGTGACCCCAGGCGCCGTTTCCTTTTGGAGGGAACAACAATGGATTTATTTGAATTGGCAGCTCAGCCAAGTGCTGAAGCTGTACGTGCAGTTGAAACGCTACACAAGAAACTAGTGGTAGGCGAGGTTATGGGCGGTGAGCTCATAGCTAAAGTCAGCTCTATGGTGATACGGGACAAGCTTGTACCACCTAAGGCTATGGAGTTTCTGCCATTCAACGGTACGGGTACTGACGGTATTCGTATCATGTATGGCGGCCTGGCTCACAGTATCCACAACCATGCATTGAACCAGCTTGCTAGCACAGCAGGCATACCGAAGATGTTCGTTACCAGGCTGGTATCGGGTGAGCCTTGGGAGCGTGAGCTGCTGGTAAAGAACTTTGAGGAGATCTATCACAAAGCCGCATTCAAGGGCCGACGTGACGCAGCTCCTATGTTCTTGCACCGTATCGTGGGTAGTGAGCTGCGTGGGTTTCTTAGCCGTAGCTATAACAGGTACCTAGCTAGTGCCCCGCTACTCAGAGCTTACGTAGAGGCCTGCACAGCAGTGGGGGCAATACCCATTGACGCAGTAGCTAGTGACATCCGCATCAGTTTGAAGTGCTACCTACCACATGTGTTCGAGCCAGTGCCTAACGAGTTCGTAGGTATTGGTGTGAACTGGACCAACTCAGACTTCGGGTCGGGCAGGCTGAAGGTAAGTCTCAGCGTCATGCGTATCTCCTCAGGTACCATGGCTGTGTGGGAGGACAAGATCAGTAGGGTGCATCTAGGGTCCGTCATTCAAGAGTCCGATATCGAGATATCGGATGAGACTGCTATCAAGGAAGTAGAAGCTCAGTCCTCTGCTATCCATGATGCTGTACGTGGGCAGCTATCCCCTGAGGCTGTTGCACAAGTATTAAAGGTCATCAGTATCGCTCATGAGGAAGAGATACCCTGGCACAAGCTAAAGGCCATGTTTGGCCAGCTACTCACTAAGAAGGAGTTGGAGTTGGTAGAGACCATGCTTAAGGCTGGTAACTCTGACATCATCGATCTTCCACCAGTGGGCGTGAAGGGTGATACACCCGTAGCTACTAGGTGGTGGGCAGCCAACGTACTTGGGTATGTGGCCTCTAGCGAGAAGAGTGCAGATCGTAAGTTGGATTTACAGGCGCTGGCTGGTGAGGTAATGGACGCAGCGTGAGCACTAAACATGGTATAAGACCAGTGGATAGCTAACGATGCAACCATACCAAATCATGAAAATACTGGACCTAGCTTGGGCAGTAGATCCAGATCAAACAGTGACTGAGCTACTGTCCATGATTGAGGTGGCTGAGAAGGAAGGAAAGACGATAAGCGTCGGTGTCCTTCGTCAGTTCTTAGGGACGTTAGCCAGCGGTGGTAAACTTTGTGAGTGACTGGTAGGGGTCTAGCAGTTGCTGGACCCCGCCTTTTAGCCATAGGTGCAAGGAGAATGTTTTGACATTAAGTCGTGAACAAGAAGAAGGTATAAACCGCATCATGTACTCAGATGCTCATTACATCATGGGTATCGACGAGGTAGGTTACGGGCCACTAGCTGGCCCGCTAACAGTAGCTGCTATCACCTACAGTAAAGGGTGGAGTCATGCTGATGTACGTGACTCAAAGAAGCTCTCTGCAAAGAAGAGAGAATCTCTTGAGCTCGACCTCACCATCGCAGCTATGGAAGTAAATATCGTAGATGTCTCACCGGCTGACATCGATAGATTGAACATCTTCACGGTACTACATGACGTGATAACCAGTATGGTGGCTACAGCTATGTTTAAAGCCCCCATTATTGTCGTTATCGATGGTAACTGGAAACCAGACGTAATTTACCCTGGAGTAGAGGTTATCTGTTTCCCCAAAGCGGATGATCTAGTTCCAGCGGTAAGTGCAGCTAGTATTCTAGCTAAGGTCCATCGTGATAAAATCATGCATGATATGGCCATCAAGTACCCTGGGTACGGCTTTGAGACCAATGTAGGCTACGGCAGTAAAGTCCATATGAGCTCGCTAACGAAGCTGGGGCCTACGGCTATTCACAGAAAGAGCTTTGCACCAGTAGCTATAGCAGCTGCTCTCCATGTAAACTTAGGCCATGGCAACTGAGAAAAGTACGTCTGAGCGTAACGCTCGGTTAGACGCGTTGCAGGTAGCCACTAAAGACTGGGCAGCTGGTAGAACAAAGTATCTAAACAAGCAGGTAGCCCTTCTCAAGAGAATACTGGCTGGCAGACCAGGCTCAGGAAAACTGGCCAACGCTGCTGTAGGTGCTGCCAACAAACTAGTAGTGGACGAGATAGACCAATTTCTAAAGTGAGTAATGAATGACAACAGGGCATAAGATACTCGTCGAAGATCAGTTGGAAGCAAGTAAGCTGGTGGTGCTTCTACAACGTGCACATCAGTTAGCCGTATCACTACAGCTCCAAGCTTTAGAGGCACAAAAGCAAAAGTTACTAGTACAGCAAGAGATAGAGAACTTCCGTCAAAGAATCACAGCCAAGTATGGAGTAGATTTCTCTACGCATATGGTGGACTGGGAAGGTGACGGAACTATCTCTAGGCGCCCAGACCCTGAAGTACCAAAGGTTGAGCAGCTAGAGCTGCCGTTGGAGCAAGAGTAGTAATGGCCACCATAATCATCAGTCCAGTTCTGCAAGAGCAAGAGCCTGTATCAGAGATTGTACAGCTCAGCATCGTGGTTAAGAATGAAGACTTCGATGGCTTCTTCGACCAGCTGCAGGTGTGGAAATCTCGGCAAGGACCCTCTGGCCCTTATGAGGAACTGACTGCTGATGTATGGAGGCCTGCGCGTATTCCAAAGTTAGCCTCTGACCCGCCTCTGTCCCCAGTAACTGGGGCTAATGTAAACATAGTAGGTAAGGCGCTGCAGTTGAGGGTGACTGAGAAAGACGACATCGTAGTTGTGTTCACGGGTACAGACCCACTGACATACGCTACAGTCGCTTCTCAGATCACTACGCAAGGGCTGCAGCGTCTTATCTCCTATGTCACGAAGGAGGGTGAGATAGCTATCCAGACTACCGATGCTGGCACTGGGGCTGCTCTACGTGTTGTGGGTGGTGATGCCGCAGCTATTCTAGGGCTACCAACTACAGAACCGCAGTCACTAGCGTTTGGTAGAGACGCTAGGATACCCCTCATCAGGTACCAGACTGTTTACTCGTTCACAGATGTACACGGTAACTCTAAGTACTTCTACAAGACCAGGTTCTATAACTCTGGTAATACGGCAGTCAGTGAGTTCAGCGCACCGATAGGTGTAGGGGCTGCCGTAGGCATCCAGAACCCTAATCTAGCAGCTGGCTTCATAGACATGGTGACAGCTGATGGTAAGCCTATAGCTAATCAAGAGGTACGTCTCAGCATCAAATTCACAGGTACGTTGGTAGAAGGTAGAGCTCTAGCTGCCAGCGATATCATACGTAGGACAGACGATAACGGACATGTTGAGTTCGTACTAGTACGCGGCCAAGAGGTAGTTGTTGCCATCATAGGTACAGACTTAGTGCGTGACATAGTGGTGCCACTAGACCAGAACATTAAAGTGTTCAACCTACTAGACCCCACCATCTCTACGCAGAACGATTACTTCAAGGCACGCGTGCCTAATATCATTTTCGCAGAACGTCGTACCTTGTGAGCACATTCACTCTATTTTTCCCACTACCCCATCACCCAGATGAGAGTGTGGAAGCCATACTTGAGCATGTTCCCGGCAAGATGCTCAGGATGTACTTCCATGAAGCATCCTTAGCTGAGTATCATTTGATGGGTTTACGGCTGCGCTGCAAGATGTTGAATCAGAATTTCATACCGCTACGACTCACGCATGTACCTAAACCAGGTGACACCATATTCATGACGCCTACTAGAAGGGCCCAATCGTAATGTCTTTTGAACCAGTTGACATGTACATCACTGAGTCTGTGCCTCCATTCGCTCCGCTGGAAGGAGTCGTACTGAAAGTCTATGACCCTTCAGGGTCCATGTTCTTCACTCAAGGAGTGACCGATGCAGCAGGGCATGTTGGGTTTTTACTTGAGACTCAAACGTACAGCGTACGGTTCTATAAGTTTCAAGTTCAGTTTTCACAGCCTCAGGTGGTGATAGTTCTACCCACGCCTGCCATAAATGTCTTTGACATGGTGGGTACCAGCTTTGCTCCCCCGGCTGCCACTGACCCTAGGCTCTGTAGAGCTTCCGGCTTCTTTAGGGATGTCACGGGCTCTCCTAAGCCTTGGCTGGACATGCACTTCATTTCTAAATTTAGCCCCATCTTGCTAGATGGGTCCGGTGTAGTTTCGGAGCGTCAGACGACTAGGACGGATGAGACTGGCTACGTACAGTTAGACCTCATAAGGTGCGCTCAGTACGCTGTAACTATTCAAGATTTTGAAGATACGCAGCGGCAGATAAACGTACCTGACTCCCCTAAAGTGAACCTACCTGACCTGTTGTTCCCAGCTGTAGCCAGTATCACCTTCGACCCACCCCCTCCATATTTCTTGACTATTGGCACAGACCTTGTAGTAACACCAACTGTAGTCACTACAGATGGCAGGACTCTTATTGGTTGTGCCATCGATGATGTCAGATGGGGTTCGTCGGATAACAACGTGGCAGTAGTATTACCCTCACAAACAACACTAGCGTTACGTGGTTTGACTACGGGTATAGCTCAGATAACCGCTGTCCGATTAGACGCAACCGTTATACGCATACCCAATACCCCAATCAGTGGTGTGCCAGTGGATATGACAGTGAGCTAAATATGCGACAGACAACCACGGTATTACAGGTTAGTACCGCAGCGTTATTGGCTCTGGCAGAAGCCCAGCAGTTATGCCCTCATTTGAACCTGCACGTATACCATTGTGCTGCTCTCGTGCAGTCTTTGTTACGTACGCTATCCCCCTTACAGATTAAACGGTATGAGCCACCCACGGTTGAGGTAGTCAATACCTCCTGGGACCCTGACCCTGAGGCTGTACCAGGGCATATCGAAGTCAGTAGATGTCGTGCTCTGCTGTTAGAGATAATCCGTAGAGCTGCCCATGACTGGGTGCTCTATAGGATGAGCACGAAGCTCGACTACAAGCAGATAGCCGAGGAGGCTAGGACCTGGTTGTTCGAGGAGGAAGAGGGACATCCTAATTGGCTAGAGCGCAACAACAACGAACGTTACATCACAGCATTTGTAGCAATCTGTGATGCTCTGGACTTAGAGCCAGAAGTGGTTCGTGACCGTGTGCGTAAAATGACCATCAAGTCCATCATGGGAGCTGGACGACCTGCTGAGAAGCGCCATCTACAGGTAGCCGTTGAAGACATGCACTATGAAGAGCATGGTGTGATGGACATCCATATGGAAGAGCTAGAGAGCTATGAAGATGGCTATCGCTCACAGTACGAGTCCCAGTTCTCTGTGCCTAGTTATGCGTAGCTAATGAAGAGGAGCCCTTGGTAGGGGCCCCTCCGCACTTACTGGGCGATATACGCCCTCTTGGCTGTCTCATCGTGGAGCCAATCGCCCCACTGTTCTGGCAGCACCTCCATCAGTGGGTGGGCCACCACGTTGTGAATGAATCTCCAAAGACGCCTCATATTTCCTCTCCTTCTTCGTTCGGTAGGAAGGTTACGAAGTCGCCAGAGCGATAGCTCCAGACGAACACATACAGCATACCGTTCATCACGGCTTTCCGTACGGCTCGTTCAGAGTGACCGCGTCTGACGAACACAGTATCTCCACGCTCTACCATCTTGCGTAGCTCGTGAAGGTCACTATCAGAAAGATCCCCCCGCTCTCCATATCTTTCTGATAGTCGGTCAACTGCGTGCGTCCCCACCGGGATCACCGCCTTCCAACCACTTCAACACGTCGACCTCATTGTCGAAGCTGGTGTACCACGGTGGTACCTTCTCAGCGAGCAGCTGTTCATACTTCATGAACACCACCCGCTCTGGCACTCCATGCTGATTGCGCTTGGCTGCAACCAACGGCTCACACTGAACCGTATAGACTGCCGCCTGCGCCCCGAGCGCAGCAGCCACCAACATGTACGGTGAGTACTCCGCCGCCGAGATGTTGGTGTTGTCGACGACTAGCACATTCGTATCCAGCTCCGTAAGGTTCTGCAGAGCAGCTAGGTACCTCTGCATGCACCAAGCATGTGCTGAGCTCAGCAGACTGAAGTTAAAGGACTTGTCTGCCCTGTACAGCCCAGGGAATTTGTCTGCTGACACACTGCCGACGAAATGCTTGTGTCGCGCCAGCACGTTGGCGACAAAGTGAGACTTACCCGATCCTTGGATCCCGCGCATTACGATAACTTTCATGGTCGATCATTCTTTCTAGGAGCTTGACTCCCATTACTATTATCCCCAAAATGCTCGTAATATTGAGCTAAAAGAGTTGGCAGTCCTCTTCGAAACTCTACTACTTTCGTAGTGGTTTCATCTTTGGTGCAAGATCACCGCACCAAGTGCAGTAAGCTTCACCCTTGTGGTTGAGCTTGGCCTGTTCTGGCCGCTCATGTACATGACCACAGCGTGCACAACGCCGTGGTAATCTCCACTTCACCGACACCAGCACTTCCTCACGTGTGGTGGTATGGTGAAGGTCTGCCCACGCACCGTTGCCGGTATGTAGGTGTACCCACCAGTGTAATACCCCTGCTGAACAGGGTATACGTACACCACCTCACGAGCACCACACCCGGTGAGGAGAAGGGCCGCTATCAGGAGAGCGAACCGAGCCATGTGTCCTTTCCGACCATCAGTTCGTCGATGGCTTCCTGGACCGTCTGTCCGGTCCCTCTGATGAACACACGGTCCATGGCAGCTACCAGCGTCCACTCGATCTTTCCCTTCTTCATGCACCTTCCGGTGCACCCCTGCAACTCCAAGCCAGCGGCCTGGAGCTTGTCCACTACCTGTGCCAGAGTCCGGCTATCCATGTTCATGTTGTATCTTTCTAAGGGATAACTGTAGTGATTCCCTCACTACTATTATACCCAAAACCTTCGTACATTTGATACGATGGTAACCCTGAAAGGGACAAGCTATGGGAGACGTTCTAGACCTAAAGCCAAAGCTAGCAGACAAAGTAGCTGTAGAGCCCACCACTGCATTAGCTACCGAGATCGTGAACCTCATAGCGAACAGGCATCCACCTGTACAAGCTGAGGAGGGGTTTGCTGCGCTAGTGCTAGCAGCTCGTGTACTTCATAAGCAGCTAATAGAAATGCACGGTAAAGACATAGCTGACAGAGCTCTAACAGCCTCTTACGATCTGGCAGATCACTATCAGATCATAGAGTGATAGCTAAAGAAGTTGGCAGTCCTTCTCTTAGACGATCAGTTCCACACGTCAGCTAGCCACCACCCATCGGCGAACACGCCAATGAAGTCGTCGTCCATTCCGTAGGTGCCCTCGTAGTCCTCTGTCTCCAATATGGAGGCAGCTTCCACTTGGGCCAACAGTTCGGCGTGACGGCTCTTGTCGATGACGCGCGTTATCAGATGAGCGGCAGCTTCTTTAGACACTTTTTCCATGATGATGATTCCTTCCCACGGGATGATTCCCGCATAAGTCACTTGACCACACGAAGGTGTGGCTTGGGTGGGGTTGTATGCCCTTCCAGGAAGTCCACCTTAGCCACCAAGGCTTCGGTGACCTTCTCCCACTCTTTGAGAGCGGCCATATTGCCATGGTTCACCATGGTGAAATCCCCTAGCATTTTAGAAGCGGTGTCGTACCGACACTGCAGTGCCTTGGCCGACCCGACGAGCTGCATGTGGTCTCGATGGGCCTGGTCGAGCTCTTGCTGGTCTGCCTTCCGCTGAAGGAGCCTGCCGATAAGCACGCCGATCACGAGGGCCAGAGGAGACATCACAAACGAGACAATCATAATGAACTGATTCATTGGGACCTTTCAAGAGGAGGATTCCTCATATCTATTATACCACCAAACTCTCAATTATTGAGGGTATAAGAGTGGTGAAAGGAAACACATGAGCCCTTACAACATCAAACTGGACCGGGCTGAGGTACTAAGAGTGCTAGCTCACTGCTCTATGGGCTTCTTGGATGCGGTGACACTAGTCAACGCCCCAATGGAGGCATCAGCACTAATGGCTGGAGTCATGAAGAACGCAGCACTAGAAGCCTGCCCATCCATGCAGTTTACTCTGGCAGAGCTTGAAGATGCAGTCACCGACATGTTCCTGGAGCGGAATGGTGGTGCCACACCAAGAGAGCTCGCTAAACTCCAAAAGCGAGTTGCAGATCTTAAAGAAGAAAGGAAACTCAGTGGCAACTAAGAACCTATCTCGTACGCCTATCGAAGGAGGGCGTACTGGGCGCAACAAGCATGATCGTCGGTACTCCAATAGAGAAGAGCGTGTGGCTACGCGTGGGGCTTTGGCAAAGGTCAGAGCCACTGGTGATGGGGATGACCTTCCAATCATCAAGCGCAATAAGGTCATGAAAGAATTCGCCGATAAACTGTCCGTGGTTAATCGGTTCCTTGATGCCAACGTGGGGAAGTACTGGCCCAAGGTGTACTCAGAACTCCGTAAAAAGTTCGATAGCCGTACTACCGCAGGCCGTCATATCTTGTTTGACCACATGCTTCGTGGCATCAAGGGTGCTGGACAGCAGGAAGGCCTACACCCTTACTCGTTCTCATTCGAAGACTACTACGTCAACGAGGCCAACTTGCTCATGAAGTGCAAGGAGTCTAAGCGTGGTGGCAAACAAGTGGGAAAGAAAGAGCCTAAGCCCAAGAAGACCAAGCCCGTCTCTCTCATCAAGATCGCAAAGTGGCTGGATGGCATGGGGGTGGTCAAGCAGGGGGAGGTGCTCTACTGGGGTGTCCCTGCTGGAAGAGACCCCTGGGTGGTAGAGGTGGTAAAGCAGAGTCCTTGGGCCTCCGAGCTACGTTACAGAATGCTCGATCACACCGGCAAGCCGTACTCTATGCCAAAATGGGCTCCTGCTCCTGGGGAAGTTCCAGTGCTTGTGCCCTGCTACGCCACTACCCTGGTTATGCGGCAAGGAAAGCGCATGGCTGAAGAAGACGTGAAATTCTTCAACAGCCTGCAGCAGAACATCAAGGACTGGCTACTCCAGATGTGAGTAGTGAGAAAGGACTGCAAACTTTCTTAGCCCTCTATTATCCACTCTCTGCTAAACTACCCACTGAATGGCCTACTCTACTATCGAAGTTCAAAACGCAGTTGAGAAGCTGGTACTCGCAAATGTGCGTAGACCTTATGGAAGTTTAGGTAATAGGCAACTAAACGTTACCTTCACTGACCTGCAAAATGCAGTTGGAGGGCTATTTACTCTCTTCCCAAATGCTCCGTACTACTTGGTGCAGCTAGGGATAAGTAGAGCAATAGAATCGCTGTACCAAGAGGCGGCTATCGCTGCTGACTTGTACCAAGCATTGAATGAGCTCTTGAGGTTTGAATCGCCTATTGAAGACATCTCGCAAATACAAAATGCGAATGTTGCTCTTCAAGCTCTATCAGGCGCACTGAGTAATAGAACCTCTCCTATTACAGAAGTATCTACCTCACCTGCCTTCAAGACCTTTGATAGCAGTGTTGATGCATTTCTGGCTCAAGCAGGCCCCAATATCAAACACCAAGGTCAGATAGTACGTACCCCTACTCAGGCTAGAGAGTCTGTAGCTCCGTTAGTGTCTAACTTGAAGGCGGCTCATATGACCACCTTCGAGAAAGCTACTTACTTATCTAACGCTATAGCCAATTACTCTACGTTGAATCTACCACTGGTTACAGCTCAGTACGTGACCCAGAATGCTCAAGCTTCTGTCAGTGGGCATTATGAGGATCTGAAGGCTCAAACACCCGCTGAGAGGAATAGGGGGCTGAGGGACATTGTACTGGACCTGCTGGCTGCCAAGGCGACGGTTAAGGGATTTGGCAGTATAGGAGCTCCAGGAGCTTTCTTGCCGTCAGCAGGCAGCGGGTCTCCCTATAGTGATGCCGACCATCCAGGTACACCAGCTACGGTGTCCGCCACCATTAACGGACCCTATCCAATTGTACTTGGGCACAACGAGCTAGATGTGTTCGTAGATGGCGAACCATACGGTACGATACCGTCAGCTAGTCTCTCGCTGAGTGGTGGATTTGTGGCTCAGCTCAAGGCTAGTTTTACGCAGCCTGCTACTGGTTATGTCTTTGGTGACCCCCCAGATGTTGTAGCTACAAATGATGTGCTGTCCTTTACGTTAACGGGCTTCTCCACGGTAACGGTGACGTTTACTCATGGAGCTCGAACGCTGAAGCAAGTGCTATCTGAGATTAACGCAGCTATACCAGCAGGTACGCCGCTTATAGCTGATGCCTTCATCTTGCAGCGTAAGTTCCTAGGCCCCGTTATACTGGAAGATGGTGGTGGTTTTATCCTAGGTGCACTTAACCTAGCCATAGTAGATTGGAATCTTAGCTACGACATAGTCAGTAGCGATGTGTTGTTCGTAACTGACTTCACGTCACTTTCATATGGTGCACAGGCTACAGATATTGCTGTGGCGGGTAACGAGCTTGTAGCCGATATATTCTCTCAGCATTTCCCTACGGCAGGCGCTAACAAGACAATAGAGATAGGCCAAGCTGGCGTGCGCCTACGAGTTACTGGTCAGTACGACACCGGAAAGGTAGACGCCCGTATTCAGTCTATCCAGGAGTCGTGGGTTCTAAAGCTAGAGTCTACGTCTACTGCAGCTACGACTCTCGGTTTGACAGCCAACGGGTTATCACAATCACTGGCGAGCAAGGCGTCTGACATAGCCGAAGGAGTTAACACTACTTCCGTTGGTAAAGGACTTGTGCGGGCTACTGCAGTGTTCAATACACTAGCGACTACTCTGTCGCACACAGAGCCATCAGTTAATACCAGGCTCTCGTTCTACAAGATGCGTAGTACGGTAACTCTAGGCACTGGGTTATCCATGGTTATCGTTACTCCTGGGGCGCTGACAGCCGGGGTGATAACAGGAGATACGGTTATCATTAGGTCTACGCCTACCCCAGGTGAGGTCGGCATCCAGGGTATTGTCTCTGCTGTTACCGACACACAGTTCAACGTATTGTTCAACGCGCCTGTGACTGCAGCAGCCGGTGTAGTGATTGATGTTGGGGCAGACCTAGCACTTAAGTCTGGGTACATCGCCATAATCAACAACACCTCGCCTAACGACGGTCGCTACACTGTCAAGGCGCAGACTACACCGCTCGACTACACCCTGACATCAGCGCTTACGTTCCCAGCAGCGTTTGGTGGTGTGCCCTATTTCTTCACCGACGTACAAGTGGGTGCTTACGGCATTACGCTCGCTTCATCTAATACTGGTGTGTCATCACAGATACTGGTGAAGCGTAGGTCTGGTGGGGGACCGTCTTCTGCTGAAGGCCTGCTGTTCATTACTGAAGAGGCCAGCGCAGTAGGAGCCACTAATTACTTTCAGGTCACTGAGCTGCCCAAGGGATTAGAGGTCAACGATGTCCTGGAGCTCTACGATACCAATGTGTCGGTACCCTCTTCCACCTATGTGATAGCTGACTTCAACAGCACGCTGAATATACTGCAGCTAGCAACCCCAGTAGCTTCGACTCACCCAGCTACAACGTTCAGCACCACGTCTCAGCTACCGTTTGCTAGGATACGTAGACACAAGAGCTCTAACTACGAAGGGTTTAAGACAGCTGTGCTTGCCTGGCTGCACTTGTCGGTGAACCAGTCGCAGTACATGTCGGAGTTAGATCGCCTGATGAACCCCATCCTAGCTAATAGTAATCCTACGCCAGGAGCTGTGACAGCCGCCAAGGGTCATCTACAGAAGCTTATCCAGGTGTTGAGCATCACAGGAGCTCAGTCTTTCGGTGCGTCTGTGGACGCTACGCTAGAAGACGCGTACAGCAGCTACACGGCTCAAGCTATCCCGCAGGTGAACACGCTCATAGCTACGTACACAGCCAAGGGCACAGATAGAGCTCTGGACATCCTGATAGAGGGCAGGTTCTCAGAGTTCTTTGGCCTAACGCAGGACACAGCGTCATACGCTGGTACATTACTAGCCGCAGTGAAGCAGATAACACTGGCGGATATACCTGTTAGGAAGACCCTGCGGGAGCAGAATAAGGCCATGGAGAAAACTATGGCTAGTTACGAGGATACGGACTTTGAATTCGACCAGAGTGACATAGACCCTAGTGCCGCCCTTGTTATCCCCAACAGCTAGTAGCACGGCGTTCCCAAGACAGCCGTTTTAGCGGTAAGATGCACCCATGCCAATCAGCGCGTTAATTCGGTTCCAGCAGGGCCCCACGATTGGTGGAGCTGGAGAAGCCTATGCGGGTACTGTAGCTGGCGGCGTGGTCACCGTGACCAACGGAGGCGTAAACGCTGGCGTAACTAGCTGGACTATTACGTTGCTGTCCGTGCCCCTTGGTAGCTTGTTAGTTCCAGGGGTAATTGGTAGCGCGTTTGACGCTTTTCCTACAGCGACATTTGTCCCTGATGTGGACGGGCAGTGTTACCGCATTCAGCTGGATATCACTGACGGCTCCGTTACTGACCAGGACATCCGTAATTTCGGTACGCTGAACGCGCGTGGGAACATAATCCCTCCACCTCAGCTCAATCCTCCCCCACTGGTAGCTAAGCCCAATGAGCTCAACTTCGTAGACCCAAATACTACTACTGAGCAGATAGAGGGCTGGGCAGGTACTAGCGCACCAGGGCTAGTGAACAAGATATTAGTTGGGATAGAAGACGCCGCGTACGATGCATTACCTCTTGTGGGTACGGGCATACCTGGGGACTACACCCGTATAGCAACCCCCAAGCTACACGTGCCCACTGCTCCAGTGTATGACGGGGCGTTCATCTGGGTAGTGAAGTCCAACTTTGAAGAAACAGAAGGTGGTGGGACTAGCATAGGACCTGGTGTTCTAAAGATAGACCCAGTTACTAACAAGATCGTTGAGTCTATCGATACAGAGGACACTGGTGAGGCTGCTTACACGCTGGTGGACACGGGCACACAGCTCTTCCTCTTTGGCGTTGGTGGTGAAGGACCAGCTCTTTGGGTGCGTGAGGTGCTGCGTGGGGCTACAACTACATTTGGCCCTAGGCTAACTGTCTACACGTTTTCTAGCGCAAGTGCTTATCCTGTAGACGGGCTATGGGATGGCACGCACATCTGGCTCTCTACTGGGTCAGAGCAAGCGCTGATAGGAACGTTGCCCAGCAGTATCAGTGCACCTGACATAGTGCTCACAGCACTAGGTGGTGATGTAACGAGCCTTGTGTACGACCCAACTGGGGCGAACTACGGAGACGGTAAGCCACACTTGTTCGTGGCGGTAGACAACACAGTCTACAGCTACACCGACTTAGAGACCGTTAGCCCCGTAGTAGATGGTAGCTATGCACCTGACCTGACGATTAGGTCGATGGCACTGGACACGCTGGGTGCAAAGCTCTGGACGTTGGTTACTGAGACTGACGGTACTTGGCAGCTTTATAAGCTCAACCTAGACCTAACACTAAATCTATACCCCGGTGTAGCCAACACTGATTGCGAGGGGTCTATTATTCTCTGCGATGCCTTTAGCAAGATATACGTAGTCTTGGTAGGTACCGCAGCTCTTGATGACGGTAAGACCTTCCTTAGGCGCTACAGCAATGTTGGCGTGTTTGAGGTTGAGCTGAATATCACGCTCACTAGTGGTGGTAACCGCCCGCTCATTTACTCCTTCTGGCGGGCCCTCATACTGAACATGAACATCTGGCTACCAACGCCAGAGCTAGTATCATTCAGCACGGACGTACCAGAGCTCGTGGGCAAGGGCGGTGTCGTACGAGTTGATACTGGACTCGTTGGTGTCAGTAGAACAGAGCCACTGAAGAACCTCGCCTACGAGGGTAGAACTACCCAGTGGTTTTTCCCTACTGTGACAGATGAGGCGATGTACTGGGACAGGGTGTCCGACGTCATCGTTGTGGAGGACACTAACTTCAATTGTCGTGTGCACCTTGGGGCGGCCGTAGCTAACAAGGTAGTTACAGTTTACAACCACACGCTGTTAGAGCTCTTCACAGTTACAGTCGTAGACGTTGTTCCAGCGAACACCATAGTGCTGCGGCCTCTAGAGATAGCGTCGTTCTACTCAGACGGTGGTAACTGGACACTGATGCAGAGTGCTGGCTCTGCCGCACTGCCTGCGTATACCAAGCACGGCGAGGTACTTACGCTGCTAGGTGACGTACCAGACTTTGGTAACCCTCTAAGTTCAGTAGAGCATGGTGGTGACATCTGGTTCATTAACATCAATGCCCATATATATGGTGGTACCAGTCTCTACCTACGACCTGGTGTAACTAGGGTAAACTCGACTACACAAAAGATCGTAGAGCGTATAGATATCAACACCACCCCCAATACTGAGATAGTAGCTTTCGCTGTATCTACCGGAGCTAAGCTCTGGTTGGTGTGCTCCCAGAGGGCACCAGCAGGAAACACCAACATAATTCTACGTGAGGTTATAGTTGGAAACCCGAGTACGATAGGCCCAGCTGTAATCATCTATAGCGATGTAGATATAGCTAGCCCGACTGGCGCTGTCTTTGATAGTAGTAACAACAAGCTATGGATCTGTTACCAAGCTAGCAGCCCCGATGCTAGCAGCGTAGTACAGGCTGACTCAGTTACAGGCGCTCCAGGTATACCAATCGCTGTTGGCTTAGTTGGAGAGTCACTTAGCACGCTGGCGTTGGACAACAACATAGGTAACTACGGTGATCTAAAGCCGCGCCTGTACGTGGGTAATACCACCGCTAATACGATACAGGCTGTTAAAGATCTAGACACAAACCCACCTACGCTAGACGGCGCTGCGTTAGTTGCTGGACTCCCAGTTACTACGTTAGTTATGGGTAACAGCAACAGGCTTTATGCTGGTGCCTACGGCACTTCAGACTTAGCGTCTTTTACCGTTAACCCTCTAGCAGTATCTGTAGCGGCAGCACCTACGGGTATTGGAGCTATTTGGTCGCTAATGTTTGATACCCTCAACGGTAGGTTGGTATCTGCTATATGGGACACTGCCAGCAAGTATATCCTCGTTGCTTTTAACGCCGTAACGTTAGCACCACTAACCTCTATCGATCTCCCGGTTAACGAGGACAAAGTAGGAGTCAGCACAAGTACTTATATCGCTATCGCATTTGGTTACATATGGGTGCCTAACCCGTCTCTGTGGAACGGGTTTTACTTAGGCACGAACCCCATGGGACGTGGTTATCGTGTAGACTTAGACCTCACCACCACCGTAGAGCTACTTACCCTCGAATCCACGAACTGGGATACGGTGGGTAACAGCATCTCCTGGCGTCCTGATGGGCGTGGTGACGCTACGACCTGGTACGAGGTCATGGACTTTGTACGCAGGAGCAAGTCGCCAGTTACCATCTATGTAGATCAGTCGACAGATGAGGTAGCTGCCTACTCTATTGAGCCTGGTCCACTAGACCCACCAGTCGTATGGGACATGAAGTACGCAACCATTGTTGCGCCACAGGGAGCTCATGAGGAATTGATCCTCAGCATTCGTCGTCACGCCACGCTGCATAACTTAGCTGGCATTGATGGTGGGATGATGCTTCAGCACAACCATCACACTGACGACCCACCTGTTTTAACCTTTTGGCCTATCAAACCACTCAACAGCTGTGTCTTTAAGGCAGAGCGTGGAGCTGTAATAAGGAATCACCCAGACGCCCGTATCCCAATGATTGATTGGGATGGTCAAGGTACAGGGTTTGAGTTCTACATGGTGTTCAATGAGTTGGGCACAGTAGAGAGTGATGCCGTGCTCAGTGGAGCTGCCGCCTCACTAGCAGCATCAACAGCGCCTTCGATGACATTGTCTGGTCTAACGGGTATGTCAGCTGTGTATGTAGGGTATGCAATTCAGCTCTCTGGGGCTGGGCTAGAAACCAACAATAAGAACTTTGTAATCACTGCGTACAACAGCGCTACCAGTGTTGAAGTGAACAGTGATGCAACTATAGGTTTTGCACCAGACCCGAATAACGGGGCTATCAGCTGGACTTTTGTTATTCCAGTTGTTCGGGTGAGGAACAAAGGGGTACTGGAGGTAACAGTAGCTACTGGTGGCCTTGGCAAAGACAACATGATGCCGCCAGGGTGGCTGGGCTGTGATGGGTCAGGTGCCCAGATGGTGCGGTGGCTGCATGATGGCACGCTAGCCTTCGCGTCCGACTTCTGGACTCAGCACCAGCAACTAATTGAGGGTCCTGGGTCACAGCAAAACACACCAATGGGCGTAGTTGGTGGCAGTGGTGACTCAAGTCTTTCTGGGCAACTACCAGTCTACCAAGGGCTAGGAGCTCCGTCTGACGGCACACTCTTCTACGATCAAAAGAGGCAGTCGTTGCTCGCCTACTCAGCTGATGAGTCTGAGTGGTTCGTGGTGGGTGGTAGAAGAATCATCCGCAGCTCTGTTTCTACAACAATTGTTACTGCAGTGGCAGATGACTATCCTATTTTGAACCCAGGCGGTCTCTTCGCGAAAGTGTTTGCTAGGTCGCACACGATCTATATGCAAGCCACGGGTGTGGCGGACATCACTGGTGTTCAGTTCGATCCGGAGTTTTACAACGTACCTGGTCCTTTTGAGAAATCGCGCCCATCATCGATTCGTAAGACCCTAGTCAACGAATCTGCATTCGTTCTGACAATGAAGAACGGGGCACCTAGCACTAACGCCGTGTCTACGTTAACGCTCTCAGCTAACGTGGTTGACGGAGATACGGTCCAGTTCTTTGCACCAGGCGGTCCAAGTCCAGATGACCGTACCTACACGTTCAAGACTGCTCTGACTACAGGTGGTGGCTACGCCGGAGAGGTTTTGATAGGGGCCTCGGCATCGGACAGTATCGACAACCTGATCCTAGCAATCATGGGGACTGGAATACCAGGTGTCGAATATGGAGCCGGCACGCTCACAAACACACTTGTCACTGCTGTAGCTGGAGCTGGCGACACCATGGATGTGACGTCTATTGAGCAGGGAGCTTGGGCCAACGGAATAGAAGTTGGTGAGACATCGGCCAACATGAGCTGGCCAGGGTCATTCCTTACTGGTGGCACAGGGTCGTTGACTCGAAACAAGCTCTTGATCGCCGGTGGGGACTTTCCAGTCGTTCCGGATGGAACGTTCGAAATTGAATATGATTATGTCCTCGGAAGTTGGAGAGCAGTATGACCGAGTTAAGATACCCGGCAGCAGTCTGTGAAACGTTCAAGCGGTGTAACCGTTGGGTACGCACTAAGTACCACGACGCTGACCACACACTAGTACTGCCTAATGGGTGGGATGCCGAGGTGATAGCTTGGTACGCACTACACGCACCGTCAGAACTCATATGGTGGTCTGAAGTACGTGACCAGACAACACGTAAGCCACTGGCACCATTCACCAAGAGAGAAGCGCTAGCGGCTATCAGAGCTGCTCGTGAAGCTAACTACCAATGGGCCACACTACCAGTTACTGTTGTTCGTACTAGTGACGGTTGGGTATGGGAGACTACGTTAGGTACTGCGTATAACGGCACACCGCCTGTTTGGAGAGCACCATGACATTCCCCAGCAGACCGGGCATTCCTGGATTTGAGAACGCAGCGATTAATACATTGGGTGTTGGCGATACCGCACTGATTAGCGTTACATCTGGCACCGAGAACACTGCAGTAGGTAGTGGTGCTCTGCAGCTTTGCGCCGATGGCACTCAAAATGTCGGTATAGGCTTTTGGGCACTAACAGCGCTGACTAGTGGTGACGACAACATAGCAGTTGGTGCTGCTGCGCTCGGCTCGTGTGTTGGTGGAATTGGCAACGTTGCTATTGGTTCCATTGCTCTCGCTCAACTGATAGGTGGAGGCAGTAACGTAGCAGTTGGGTATTCGGCACTTCAGCTGTGTGTCTCGGGGAGTAACAACGTTGCGATTGGGCTCGATGCGCTCAATGCATGTACTGTCAGTGAACAGACTGCCGTTGGGGCTGGTGCTCTCACGTCAAGTACGACGGGGCTGCGCAGTGTCGCTGTTGGGTACAATGCGCTGAACTCGTCTGTGTCTGTGTCTGACAACACGGCTGTTGGACACTTGGCACTCACGGCATGCACAGTTGGTGAACAGACCGCTGTTGGCTCTGGAGCTTTGACCACCAACACGACTGGCCTGCGCAACGTCGCGGTTGGCTACCACGCGATGAACGGGTTGGGTAACGGCAATGACAACGTGGCTATCGGTCACGATGCTTTGTCTACGACTTTTTCTGGGACATCGAATGTCGCTGTGGGCTCGTCAGCAATGGTTCTCTGTACAGGGAATCAGAATGTATCGATAGGAGACCACGCGCTTGCCGCAGCTACCGCTGTGGACTTCTGCGTGGCCGTCGGGGCTAATGCGTTAGCGAATAGCACCGGTAGCTACAACACGGCTGTTGGCGGCAGCGTGATGTACTCGAATACGACTGGTGTCAAGAACACAGCGGTCGGCGTGCAGGCACTCAATGCCAACACGAACACAGACAATAACGTAGCGGTCGGATACCACGCCGCGAGCTTGGCGACTGGCACTCGCAACACGGTAGTCGGTATGGAGGCGTTTAACGCTGCCACCAGCGCAGCTGACAACGTAGCGTTCGGGTATCAGGCCGCGAATCTGTCGACTGGCGCTGACAACGTGTGCATCGGAAGCAGCGTGGCCGGTGCTCTGTCTACAGGTGCAGGGAACGTAATCATCGGCAAGAGTGCTGGCGCGACGCTCACGACGGGTGGCAGCAACGTTCTGATCGCGGATGATGTGCCGGCTGCTGGAACATCGAACCACCTCGGAATCGGATCTGGAACGATCTCGGGCGATGTGTCGACCAAGCAGATCACGTTCCGTCGCATCACCACGGCGGGTATCACGGCCTCGACCACGCAGACCCAGGGTAACGGCGCACTGACCAGTGACGTGAATCAGATCTCGGTCTGCGCCAACGCCAACGACACCGTGACGCTCCCGGCCGCTCTGGCAGGTCTGGAAGTCATCGTCATCAACAGCGACCCGGCGAACACGCTGCAAGTATTCCCCGCTTCGGGTGATAACCTTGGAGCTGGTGTAGACACTGCCACGACGCAGGCGACTGGTGTCACCAATCGCTACGTGGCCTACGACACGACCAACTGGGTCAAGTTGTGATGGCTGTTAAAAAGCTATCAACCCCCTTGACAGCCCCTAAGCTCGTAGATATTCTGCCTCTCGTGACCCAGTCCTGCCATTGACAGTCAGCCCTTCAAGGGCTCCCCTGTTGGCCTTCTGGGCTCTCATAAGCCTCTTCAGACGCTCCCTCCTCCTTCAGGGGAGGTGCTCTGTAGGGGCGTTTCCATTCGCGCGGGTAGCTCAGAGAACATCGAAAGGTGTGGGAAGAGCGCTTGGCCTAGCAATAGGTCAAGAGGTCGCTGGTTCAAATCCAGCCCTGCGCTCTGGGGTGTGCTTC